>OFGR01000023.1_pt1 | contig 134500 bp, 119 predicted proteins | sample 1521811 | NCBI WGS metagenome assembly OFGR01 (sample SAMEA3504098, study PRJEB24116) | mouse gut metagenome | biome: mouse gut; feature: mouse-associated habitat; material: faeces | place: Denmark | collected 2011 | reverse complement strand
CCGCCACAATGACCGACGGACGTATAGCCGTGGCCGGCGGCGTGAACAAGGAGGTGTTCCTCGAAGCGCTCCGCAATCAGGCACCCGACTATCTTCAGCACCCGATTGAATGGTACCGCTTCAACGACAATGTACTCCTGTTCAATCCCGCTACCGGAACATGGAGCATCGACGGGACCGACAAGAATGCAGCCCGCGCAGGCGCCGTAATGATAGCCGATCAGAACAATGGGTTCTACCTCATAGGTGGCGAGCTCAAACCTCGCATCCGCACAGCAGAAACACTTCATATCACACTGAAATGAACAAGGAGATTGACCTCAGCGTAAGCAATTACGGCACGACCCGTAATCTGGACTATTCAATGGCTCTGCTCCCCTGGGGCGCCACAGAGCCGCATAACCTGCATCTGCCCTACCTGACCGACGCTATCCTGAGCCATGACATAGCTGTCGATGCCGCCCAGAAGGCGCTCGACCGCTACGGCATACGCAGCATGGTGATGCCCCCGGTGGCACTCGGATCGCAGAATCCCGGACAGCGTGAGCTGAAATTCTGCGTGCACTCACGCTACGAAACCCAGAAAGCGGTGCTTACTGACATCGCCACATCGCTCTACCATCAAGGTATACGCTGCCTGCTGATAGTGAACGGCCATGGCGGCAACGGATTCAAGAACATGATACGTGACCTTGCCGTGGAGATGCCTGACATGCTTATAGCCTCCAGCGAGTGGTTCAAGGTATGTCCTGCAAAGGAGTATTTTGACAACCCCGGCGACCATGCCGATGAGCTTGAGACCTCGGTAATGATGCACTATCATCCCGAGCTGGTGAATCTGTCCGACGCCGGCGACGGACATTTCCGCACCTTCCGCCCGGAAACGCTACGCCGCGGCGTGGCATGGATTCCGCGCAACTGGGCCAAGGTGAGCGACGACACCGGCATAGGAAGTCCGGCCGCAGCCACCGCCGAGAAAGGAGCACGCTTCGCCGATGCCGTGACCGACAGCTACGCCGAGCTGATACGCGACCTCACCGAAGGCAACCTCTACGAATCCTGACCCCACCCTGACTGATACACGATACAGAAAGAAAGCGTGCTCCACACCAAATGGAGCACGCTTTCTTTATATCTATGACCGGAACTGTTATTGGGCGGTGGGGGCCCAGATGTAGAGGCGGTCGGAGGGGCGGATTTTCGAGGGGACTTTTATGGAGAAGCTGTCGCCCTTTACGGCTTTTTCCACGGGGCGGAGGTCAACGCGTATTTCGTCGACGGTCAGAATCAAGGCTCCTGTGGTGGGACCGGTTATGATTATTTCATCCCCCACGTTGAGTTCGCCACTCTCCATAAGGAATTCGGCCACGCCGATATTGGAGAAGTAGCGCACCCCCTTGGCAGCATACTTCTTGACACGGGTAGCGCTGGAGCCATACTTCGACGACCATTCGCCGAGGCGCTGGCCGAGGTAGTAGCCGTTCCAGAATCCGCGGTTGAATATCTTGGTCAGGCGCTCGTCCCAACCGGCTATACGCTCTTCGGTAAATTCGCCAGCACAGAGCGCGTCAAGCGCCTCGCTGTAGCACTCTACGGCCGTGCGCACATACTCCGGTCCGCGGGCGCGCCCTTCGATTTTCAGCACCCGTACTCCGGCATCGGCCATCTTGTTGAGGAAATGGATTGTCTTCAGATCCTTGGGCGACATGATATACTTGTTTTCCACGGCGAGTTCATCGCCCGTCTCACGGTCGGCCACCGTATATCCGCGGCGGCAAATCTGCGTGCATGCGCCACGATTGGCGCTCGAATTCATTTCATGCAGGCTCAGGTAGCACTTGCCTGACACAGCCATGCAGAGAGCGCCGTGACAGAACATCTCTATCCGTATGCGGCGCCCCGAGGGGCCCTTGATATCCTCACGCTCGATGGCATCATATATGGCGCGGACCTGATCCAGATTGAGCTCACGGGCCAGCACCATCACATCGGCCCACTGCGAGTAGAAGCGCACGGCCTCGATATTGGTGATGTTGACCTGGGTGGACATATGCACCTCCACTCCGCGGCTGCGGGCATAGAGTATGGCGGCCATATCGGCGGCTATGATGGCCGATATACCGGCCTCGGCTGCGGCATCAATGGTGGCATGCAGGGCCTCGAAGTCATTGTCGAATATCACGGTGTTTACCGTAAGGTAGGTCTTGACCCCGGCGGCATCGCAGGTCTCGGCTATGCTGCGCAGGTCGTCAAGAGTGAAGTTGACTGAAGAGCGGGAACGCATGTTCAGTCCGGCCACTCCGAAATATACGGCATCGGCACCTGCGCTTATGGCCGCATGAAGTGACTCGTAGCTCCCCACGGGAGCCATTATTTCAAAATCGGAACGTTTCATTGTCAGTCAGAGGACATTTAATATATATGGTGAATGCGGGACCACCCAAGGTCCCGCATCCTGAATAAGGTATCAATTCATTCACTTGCCACCACCGAGGCGGAGGAAGAATGTGAAGTCATAGGGCTTGATGGCCAGACGGTATTTGGGATACACATCGGGGCCGCAGGTGGCTGTGCCCACGCCTGTCTGAGCGGCATCAAGGTGCACGGTCAGGAGTCCGTCAGTAGTCAGGTCATTCTGATGCTTGGCGGCGTCAATAGCCACATCGCTGTAAGGATATGCGCTGAACTGGAAGGGCTCTGTGGAGCGCACCATGATTCCGGCACCGTCGAGCTGCATCCAGCGCACGTCGGTATGATTGCCGGCGGCTCCGGGCACATTGTAGATGTAGAAATCCTTGGCAGGCTCAAACGTGTAGCGGCCTATGCGTCCGGCCTGGCAGCGGTCAACGTATGTTTCGCCCTGACGACCCATGTAGGTGACGGTAGGCACATCAGCGTCGGGCATACGGAACACAAGGCCAACACGCGGCATGCTCTTTACCACTGCGGTGTCAGGCTCAAAGGCGCAGTTGATGGCCAGGGTACCCTGCGGCTGCACATAGTAGCGCCATGTGGCGGTGCCGAGGCGGAAGCCCTTGCGGTTGCGCACCACGGTGACAGCGGTCACCACATTGTCCTTCTGGGTGAGGCGTTCGAGCTTCTGGCTTATGCTGTCCAGACCCTCTTCGCGCCATATGCGTCCTTTGCCTTCCCATGAAGCGTCGTTCTCAGTAAGCGGACGATAGAGGCTCAGCTGCACAGGCGATGCGATAAGCTGGCGCAGGCCGTCGCTCAGCGAGGTGATTTCGCCGGTAGCGGCCGACACTTCGAAGGCTACATTGCCTGCAGTGTAACGGTTGCCTTTGCGCTTCAGCTTCTCAGGCTTGGCGGCAGCAGCGGCGCCGTGGCTGCAACCCTTTCCGGGAATCACAAACTGGTCATAAGCCACTTCATAACCGGCAGCTATGAACGGAGTGGAGTTCTTCGGGGTCCAGCTCAGGTCGAGGAATGCCTCGCAGCCCTTGAAATCGGGACATGTTCCGAGAGTCACCTCGGCAGTGTCGCCGGGGGCGCAGGCTATGGTACGTTCACCGGAAGCGAGCTTCTCACCATGGGCGCTTACGAGGCTCCAGCGGAGGGTATATTGGTCAATATTGGTGAAGTCAAACCAGTTGCGCACCATGAAGCTCAGTGTGGCAGGATCGGTGAGCGAGCACTTGATATTCTGATACACCTTCTTCACCTCGGCAAGATGCGGGTGCGGGGTGCGGTCAGCGGCTATCAGACCATTGCAGAGGAACGAATTGTCGCTCGGCACGTTGGCAGGGCCATAGTCGCCGCCGTAGGCAAAGTACTGGCGTCCGTTGGTGTCGGTTTCCACGAAGGCCTGGTCAACCCAGTCCCAGATGCATCCACCCTGTGCGTTGGGATAAGCTTCGAACACGTCCCAATAGTCCTTGAGGCCACCCACGCTATTGCCCATGGCATGGGCATATTCGCACAGGATATAGGGGCGCTTGTATTTTGGATTGGTGACATAGCTTCTGACATATTCCGGATCGGCATACATAAGGGCGAAGATATCGCTGTTCCAGTCGCCGAGCGCACGCTCGTACTGCACGGGGCGGTTATGTTCCAGATCCTTCATCATCTTGTAGGCCTCCTCGAACACTATGCCGTTGCCACACTCGTTGCCGAGCGAATAGAAGGTAACAGAGGCATTGTTTTTCGATTTTTCCCACATGCGGAGATTGCGGTCCTTTACGGCATTGATCCATTCAGGCTGCTTGGCCAGCGATTCCTTGCCGTAGCCGTAGCCGTGGCTTTCGGCATTGGCCTCGTCAATAAGGTATATGCCGTACTTGTCACAGAGGTAGTACCAGTAGCGGTCCTGCGGATAGTGGCAGTTGCGCACGGTATTGATATTGTTCTGCTTGAGGAGTTCGATATCCTTCAGAGCCAGCTCACGCGGCACGGTGCGTCCCATCTGTGAGTGGGCATGGCGGTTGACACCCTTGATTTTCACCGGAGCGCCGTTGACCATGAAGATTCCATCCTTCACCTCGGATGTCTTGAAGCCGATGTTGGAGCCCACGGTTTCCATCACCTTGCCGGAAGCATCGAGCAGATCCACCAGCAGAGTGTAGAGATAGGGCGATTCGGCGCTCCACTTGTTGACAGCCGGAAGCGTTGCATCGAAGAATGTATTGTGGGCGGCAGCCTTTTCATCCTCGGTCACGAGCTTACCGGCAGCATCGTAGATGGCATATTTCACCTTGGCCGGAGCGCTCTTCACTTTCGATGAAGCCTTGATGGTGGGGAGTCCGTCGACAGTCACCTGAAGGTCAAATTTACCATCGGTGTATGTAGCGTCAAGCGGAGTACGCGCCGTGAAATCGGCGATATAGGTGGTGGGTGTGGAGTAGAGATACACATCACGCTCTATGCCGCTCAGGCGCCAGAAGTCCTGACACTCGAAGTAGGCGCCGGCACTCCAGCGGTACACTTCAAGCGACACGCTGTTCTCACCCTTGCGGAGCTTGTCGGTTATGTCCCATTCAGCAGCAGTCTTGGAGCCCATGTTGCATCCGAGGTACTCGCCGTTGACCCACACGTAGTAGAACGATATGGCACCTTCGAGGCAGAGCACCACGCGGCGGCCTTCCCAGTCAGCCGGAACGGTGAACGAGCGGCGGTAGGAGCCCACTTCATTGGTAGCTTCGGGCACCTTGGGCCAATTTTTCTTGAATCCGGCCCACTCGGAGTCAAATTCATAGGTAGTGTTGGTATATACGGCTGTCCCGTAGCCCTGACGCTCCCAGTTGCCCGGCACGTTGATGTCGTCCCATGCGGTGACGTCATATTCCGGAGCCTGGAAACCCGCAGGACGGTTGGCGGGATTCTTGGTCCACTTGAATTTCCACTTGCCGTTAAGATCCATGTAGTACGGACTCTTGTCATACTGCATTTCCGAAACAGCTTTCACATCGCCGGCCTTGTATGGCACCACCAGAGCATGAGGGTCAATCTGGCCGATGCGGTAGGCATCGATTGTTTGCCATTCCGTCCCGTCCTGGGCCCGGAGAGGCATGGCTGCGGCCATCGCGATAGCCGCCGAGCAGGCTAAATAGGTCAGTTTCATTTGCTGATTATGTAAGGTTTTGACAAATGTACAAAAAAACGCCCAATCCTATGCAGGATCGGGCGTCATAAATCAGTATGTAATCCTCAGTATATTACTTGCGGATAACTTTCACTGTGCGGAGCACCTGACCGTCGCGGCTTACGCGTACCATGTACACGCCGGGATTGCCAAGGCGCACTGTAGCAGTCTGCATGGCTTCGGCAGCGAGGTCCTTCGCTCCTACGAGCATACCGGACACATTGTAAACCTCAACCTTATAGTTGCCGGCCTGGGCAAATTCAACGAACAGACCGTCGCCTACGGTGTAGGTGCGGAAGTCGCCTTCTGACAGAATGCCGTCAATAGCTTCAGGAGCGCGTACTGAGAGAACAGGATATTCCATAGTAGCGGCACCGTGACCATTTTCGAGCTTGAGGGTAACCACGTGGTCACCTTCGCGGCTGAATGTGATGTCGGCTGAGCCCTGTGTATCGGTACCGGCACCGTTGATGGAAGCCTTGGCGGCTGTCCATGTCGGGATGGTTTCGATAGGATAGGCGGTACCTGCTATGTAAGGACATCCGGTGAGGAACGGAGCGCTCTGAGGTGTAGGTGATGCTTCACCTTCACCTGACTTTTTCTCCATTGCATACCAGTAAGCCTTGGCACCGGCCTTTTTACCCTTGGCAGCGAACGAATAGTCAGCGGCGGGATCGTCCTCCATATCCCAGTAAGCGAGCACGCCTTCGGGCAGATTGTTGCCGTCGAGGCCTTCCATGCTCTGCTTAACCTCCTCGGCTGTCATAGCCTTGTCCCATATCTGGAAGTCGTCCACGCAACCCTTGACGGCTGTGATTTCATGGGCCATGCCGCCGAATGAGATCCAGTCCTCAAGAGTAAGAGGATATGAGCTTGCAGCGAAATCGGGTTCGTAGGTATTCTCGCTGTATGCGGTAGCTCTCGCCTTACCCTTTTCGAGCTGGGTCCAGTCGCCGCCTACGAGGCCTTCAAGAACGCCCTTGTTGATATTGATAACCACATTGGCCATCTGCTGCTTGCCGTTGATGTAGAACTTCTGGCGCAGATTGCTTGTACCTTCCTCATATTCGAATATAACGGCTACGTGAGTCCATGCGCCTACGTTGATGCGGGCATCATCGAAGCGGTTGAACAGACGCATACCCTCGGTGCCCTGACCGGTACGCATGCCCCAGGCGGTATCGATGGTAGGATGAACAAACTTACCTTCCTCGGTGATACGTGACCAGAAGTAACCCCAGTTGTTGTAGGGCCAGCCACCGGCACGGTTCTCGATGGTGATGAAGTTGCTGCGGCCTTCGGGAAGCTCATTGTACTTAACCCATGCGGCTACTGAGAATGAATGGTTGGCGCTGATGCCGAGCTCGCGGTTAGAAACACCGAACCAGTTTTCATTGAGGTCAATACCACGTGAAGCTGAACCGTTGGCGTTGCGGCCGGTGTAACCGAACTTATGTGTGGTGTTGAGTTCGATTTCCACGGGAGAATCTGAAGCAGCGTCAGCTTCGTCAATTGTGAGCGAGTGGATTTCGGGGATAGCACCTACGGCCTCGCTTGATACGGGGATGTAACGTTCGTAGACTGTCTCCTTGCCGTTGCATGTCAGCTTGAGGTCATAAGCACCGATCGAGGGCATACCGTCCTCTACAGTCACGCTGTGACCTGAACCGCTGTACATAGTCTTGCCTTCGCTGTCCACGATAGTCCATTCGCCGCTTTCATGACGCGGGTCAACATAAGAGAGTGTGAACTTCTGACCGGGCTTGAGCACCTGCTTGTCAAGTGAAATCTCGTCAGATGTATCATAGTCGCCCATATCATAGAAATCCTCTGACCACTGGATGCCTGAGGTAGTCTTCATGTCAAGAGCCACAGCCTCGACACCAAACTTCATGCGTGATGAAAGGTTCGGGTCAGAGGGAGCTGAGAAGATGATACCGGCCCACTGGTTGGTAACACCTACCATCACGGGTTCGCCACCTTCCTGGCATGACCACATGCGGAACATAGATGTATTTACGTCAGAGTTGTAGACGGGTTCGCCGGCAGGCATTGAGTTCTCCATTTCCCAGAACATCTTGGCGTCAACGCCCTTGTAGTTGTTGCTGAGCACACGTACCGATTTAAGTTTCGGCATGGCGGGAGTAGGCATGTTGGCATTGCCACGGTAGATGGCTATCTCACCGATCAGGAGGTCCATATCCTTGGCACCGCGGAAGCGGAGGCCGAGCTGCGCCAGCACCTGCTGGTTGAACGGAATGTTATTCTTATCCTTTACGGTATTGCCGAGGGTTATCTTACGTTCCACCCATTCTGACTCTGATTTCTCGCGGGCCTGTTCGGCAGTCAGATATGTGCGGGCTGTACCACCTTCGCCCACGATACGGAGCGAACGTGATTCCTCAGTAAGGGGATATTCCACAGTCTTACCCTCGCAGTAAGGAGCGAAGTCAACAGTGACATCGCCATTGAGAAGCTTATACTTGATGACGATAACGTCAGCAGGCTTAAGCTGATACTGAGTCTTGAACAGGTGCAGGAATTCATCGTCCGATGTACCCTTGATGCGCAGACATGAGCCTCCGAAGTAAGCGTCGTCCCATGTAAACTCGGCATTGAGTTTCACAGCATCGCGCTGCACGTCGGTGTTCATGAACTTGTCGGCAAACCAGAAGCGCCATGTGGGCAGATAGTCCTGAACGCCGAGGTTGTACCACTCGTTGTTGTTCATGCGTACGCCTTCGTAGTTGAAGTAGCGTCCGTTACCGAGGTTGAAGTGGGTGATGAAAGGCTCTTCAGCCAGATCCCAGCTCATTGATGAACGGGCTGTCATCATGGCCGACATACCATGATAGGTGTCATCCGGACGGTGGTTGCGCTTGTCGACAAGGGGAAGACGCACCGCGGGGTTACGCGCTCCATTGGAGAACCACTGTTCGCATGTGTTCAGATAGGTGCGCTGCATGGTTTCGGGCGCTGAACCGTTACCGTTGCGGCCGCTCCAGAACATGTTGGTTGAGTGTGCGCCCCACAGACCGATTGACACGGGGTAATCCTTATAGAGTGTCCACAGGCTTCCTGAACGGGGTTCGCCGCCCTGCATGTTATGGCCTACATAGAGGTCAAGCGGGCTACGGCCCATTGAGTTGGCCTTGCTTACAGAATTTTCAAGCAGAGTGGCACGGTTAGAGTTGTAGTTGAAGAAGAGCGATGTGCGGATATGCTCGCCGTCGCCGAAGTTCTCCTGATTGTGAGATGACAAGCCGGCATCGAAGTTAATGCTGCCGGAGTCATTCGTACCGTCGTACCATACATTTTCGGCAATCTGCACGCCCTTTGAGGTCAGATACTTGTGAACCGCTTCGTTCATTGTACGTGCTGCAGCTACAGTTGATGACCCTGAATTGAACTCAGAGTTGTAGCCAAGTCCATCAACACCGTGATAGTAGAGGAACTTACCTGCATCCGCGGCTGCTGAGGGATACTTATTCAGAGATGCTGACCATTCACCCGATATGCTGCCATAAGGTATTGAAGCCACACCTGATACAGCTACACCGTTCTTGTGGGCGGCATCGGCCAGCGGTCCGGGCACCCAACCCTGGGGTGAGTTCCAGTCGCCGTAGTGGGTAACATAGCTCCACATTGAGAACACCTCGGAATCATAGCGGCCGTTGGGGAGAGCGTTGTAGCCTTCATCGCCTACAGGCACCCACCATACGAGCTTCTTGTCATTCGATTCGTTGAATGTATTGTAAATCTGAGTAGTGTTGTTGCGGAAATGATAGCGGGGCTTCACACGCGAGGTGAAGAACTCCTCATCTTCCCATGCCTGACCGTTGACGGTCAGCTGCTGCCCTTTGGCCCACTGGGTGACATAGTCGGGAAACGAAGCCGAGACAGGCCATGTGATATAGCCCTCTTTCAGCTGCTGCGCTCCCGCCATGATTCCAACCAGAGAGAATCCGGCAAAAAGTAGTAGATTCTTTTTCATGCTTAAAATTTGGTTAAAAAAAGTATAAGAAAAAAAACGGCAGAGGTGACCGGATAGCATTACCGATCCGGTCCTTCACCCCTGCCGTGTCAGATTAATTTTAGATTATTTACGAACCACCTTGGCGGCGCTGTACTTCTGGCCGTTGCGGTAGATGTTGACGATGTAGACACCCTGCTGTGAGAGTGAGATGCATGCCACTTCACTGCCGTTGACATTAGCGTCCTGACGGGCCATAAGCATACCGGCGGCATTGAATACCTCGATAGTGTATGAACCTGATTCAGCAAATTCAACGAAGAGTGACTCGTCGACAGTGTAAGTCTTCACACCTGCACCATCCTGTCCGATACCCTCGATTGCTTCGGTGGGTTCGACCTTGATGACGGGATATTCCATGGTGTGTTCGCCGTAGCTGTTGGCGAGTGTGAGCTGAACGTGATGTTCCTCAGCGTTCTGGTCAGCGAAGTTGATGGTGGCTTCACCTTCGGTGTGTGTACCGTCGCCGCTTATTGTAGCACGGCGGTCAGTGGTAACCTTCCATGAGGGCTTGGTGACAACGGGATATGCTGTACCGGCAATGAAGGGTGAGCCGGGCATGAATACCGGATCGTTCTTTGTTACAGTGCCTGATCCTTCAGCCTCACCGCTCGCATAGCTGAATGAGAAGCCGTCGATGTCAGGATTTGAACCGGTTGACTTGAAGTTTTTGTCAACAGCATCTGCCTCGAAGTCCCAGAGTGCGATAAGCTCCTGGGGTACTTCACGACCGTCAAAGCCGGCCATAGCCTCCTTGACCTCGTCGGCTGTCAGAGCCTTGCCCCAGAGCTGCATGTCGTCAAGAGTTCCGTTAGGCGATTTACCCTGATATGCCTGACCACCGAATAGAATATTGTCGGCAAATGTCATAGGCCATGTCTGACCATCATTGAAGTCATCGGTAGTACCGGTGGCACGTACAGCACCGCTATTCCACTGATACCACTGTGTCCAGGTGCTTTCCTGCTTAACACCGTTGATGTACAGATTGAAGCGGAATTTATTTCCTTCGTATTCAAATACAAATGCCACGTGTGTCCATACGCCGGGCTGGAATTTAACCTTGGGGAACTTGTAAGCCATCTCACCGGGACGGGTTGTATTCTGAGCACTACCACGGAATGTGAATGTGCTGAGGGTTCCGTCAGGAGCACCGTTACTCCAGCACCAACCCCAGTTGGAAGCGGGCCAGGTACCTGTCTCACGGTTAGTGACATTGAAGAATGCCCAGTCCTGATCGGGGAATTCCTCGAAACGCACCCATGTGCAGAGCGACCATGACTGTCCGCCGGCAATAACAGGAGTTTCTTCAGTACCGGGAACTTTGTTACGTGTACCGATCATAGCTTCGTTGAGATACAGACCGCGTGAGGCGTTACCGTCGGCCTGAGCACCGGTATAACCAAACTTGGTGAGGTCGCCAAACTTGATGGTAACAGGGCTTCCACCCTCTACCACGGGCTGATCGTTGAGAGTAAGGCTCTGTATTTCGGGATAAGCACCTACACCCATACCTGAGATCTGGATGAAGTAGTTCATGCGATGTTCTTCGGCAGTGCCTTCGTTGAGCACGAGGTCGTAACCGCCTACTTCAGGCAGACCATTCTCAACGGTAAGCTCAACGCCATTGCCCTCAGCCATAAGCTGACCGGCGGCATTGTATATACGCCAGTTGGATGAAGCGTGCAGCGGGTCAACATAGCGGACCACGAATTTCTGGTCGGGCTTGATGACAGTCTTGTCAAGCTCTACATCGTCAACTGACTGATAGTCGCCCTTGCTCAGCCATTCGCCGAAGACAGGAGCTGACTCTGTACCGTAGTCCTTGCTGACGGCGCTTACACCGAAGCGGATCTTCTTGTTCTGGTCAGTGTTGGGAGCGCTGAAGCAGATACCGGCCCATGAAGTGGTGACGCCCATGAACTGGGGTTCGCCACCCTCTTCCTGCGCCCAGAGGCGGAACATGCTGATGTTGACATCATCATTGTAAACGGCGGCACCGTCAGTCTTGTTGAAGGGCACGTCGAATATGATCTTACCGTCGATACCGCTGTAGTTGTTGGCAAGTACTTTAGTCTTGGTAACTACAGGAGCCACAGGTTCAAATTTGGCACCTCTGCGGCGGATTGACATCTCACCGAGCATAAGCTCCATATTCTTGGCATTGCGGATGCGCAGACCGAGCTGAGCTACTACACTGGCGGGTTTAATGGGGGTATTGTTGCTGATAATTATACAGCGTACCACCCATCCGGCATTGCCTTCGTCAAGCGACATATCGCGAGCTTCGGCTGAGCCCTTGTAGGTACGGGTCGAGGCACCGGCAGCAAGAATGCGGAATGTGGTTACGGCATCGCCCACTACGTTCTTGCTCTCTTCACCTTTCAGAGATGCGGCGAGGTCAATGTCGGCCTCACCTGAGAGAAGCTTGTAGCGAACCACGATGGTATCGCCTGTGTTCATAGTGTACTCAGTCTTGAAGAGCTGCAGATACTCGTCGGTGGTAGAACCTGACACACGCAGTGACGAACCGCCGAAGTAAGCTTCATCGAAAGAGAATGCGGCCTGCAGATTGGTTGAACCTTCGGCTACATTGCCATTCATATATGTGGGTGAGAACCAGAAGCGCCATGTGGGCAGGTAGTCCTGTACAGCAATGTTGTACCAAGGATGGTCGCTCACGCGGTCGCCGTTCCAGTTGAAGTACTGGCCGCTACCGAGGTTGAAGTAGCTTACGAAAGGAGCATCGGAAAGGTCCCATGAGAGAACCGAACGGGCTGACATCATTGATGACATACCGGCCCAATTGTCAGTAGGACGATGTCCACGGTTGGTGGTTATCGGCTTACGGATAGCCGGGTTGCGGGGTCCGTTGCCGAACCACTGCTCGATGGCCTTCTGATAGGTGTACTGGGGAGTAATACCTGCACTGCCGGACGATGCACGGTCCTGCCAGAACACATTGTATTCATGTGCGCCCCATACGCCGATTGAGTATTTGTAGTCCTTGAGGATAGGATAGTTGTCGCCGCTCTTAGGCTCGCCACCCTGCTGGTTCATACCGGCATAGATGTAGAACGGGCTCTTGCCCACACTTTCGGCATGCTCGATGGAGCGGTTCATAAGTGTGATATTATTCCAGTTATAGTTCAGGAATATTGAAGCGCCCTGGAAGAGGCGTGTGTTATCGCCGGTGCTTCCCACACCACGGTCAAACGAAATGCTACCGCCATCGGTAGTACCGCCATACCATATATTTTCAAATATGGGATTGCGGGTACCCATATACTTGTACAGATCGTTATGGAGGGTGATGACTTTATTCATCAAGTCCGAACCTGCGCTGAACTCAGAGTTGTAGCCAAGTCCGTCAACGCCGTGATAGTACAGGAATTTACCTACATTATCACCGCCGATTCCTGCCACACCTTCCAGACAGCTCTTCCAGCCGGCAGGTATGAAGGAGTTAGGAATAGAGGCCACACCTGATACGGCCACACCGTTCTTGTGGGCAGCATCGGCAAATGCTCCGGGCACCCATCCGTAAGGTGAAGTCCAGTCGCCGTAATGGTCGATATAGCTCCACATTGAGAATGTCTCGCCGTCAGAAGTACCATCGGGGATAGCGTTTGTGGCAGGAGATCCTACAGGCACCCACCAGATATAACGCTTGTCGTTCTGGTCAGAGATAGTGTTGTAGACCTGACTGTTACGGTTGATAAAACGGGTTTTGGGCTTAACACGGGAGATGAAGAAGTTTTCATCCTCCCAAGCCTCACCCTTCACGGTTATGCTCTGGCCTGCCACCCACTGGCTGACATAGTCATGCAGTGATTCACTGGCAGGGAACGTAACATAACCATCCGCAAGGCGCTGCGCAGAGGCCGACAGGCCGGCAACAGCAACCACGCTACAGAGTAAAAGTTCTTTTCTCATAAAAATGGTTTGGTTGGTTAATTTAAGGTTATGTATTTAGTAATACCTTTCAATTGATAGCTCCGGAAGGCATTTTTCAGCCTTCCGGAGTAGTATTATCAGATTATGATACACTCATCAGATCCATTCAACCGTACCGGTTACGGAATTGATGGTAATCGTGACACCACTGGTCAGACGGATTACACCTGTTATGGTGTATTCCTCCTCGCCGCCGGTAGCGGTGATGGTGACATCATAGTCAGCGACATCGAATGTGTCGGTACCGATTATTACTGACAGGCCGTTGCCGGGACCGACGAAGTGGCCTGCAAAGTTCTCATCGTTGTTATAGCCGGGGAATTCGAAGTAAACCACTGAATTGTAATCGGCATCGAATATCTCGAATGCCATGTATCCGGGCTCGCCGCTCTCGTAGATTGATGCAGTATGTGTAGCTCCGTCGGCTGTGATGTTTGAAGCCTGGATGACACGGAAGTGCAGAGGCGAAGTTACGGTCAGTCCGCCGCATTCGGCCCAAATGTCAACCTCGCCTACTTCCTTGGCGGTGACAATGGCTGTTTCAAGTGAGCCGGGCTTGGCAGCAACCGATGCGATATTTTCATCGCTTGAGCGCCAGGTGACGGGCATGGTGGTGGGTAGGCCTGAGGTCATCTGAACCACAGCTGATATCTCGGCGGTTTCGCCTACGAGGGCCGAAGTGGGATTGCCCTGAGCCCAGAGCACCTGGTTCACGCGGTCCTCAACAGTCACGTTGACCACCTTTGTCTTATCAAGCGACTTGATGGTAAGTGTGGCTGTGCCGGGACGTACACCACGGATGGTGTAGGTGGTACCGTCGGTTGACTTACGTGGATCGACGGTAACGATTGACTCATCGTTGGATGTAACAACGGGGATATGATATTCAAATGATGATTCCGGTTCGACGGTAACATCGATCGGAGTGGTGGCTCCGGCATAGACATGGATGTTGTCTTCATTGGCCACGATGATTTTCTCAACGGGGTGGTTGCGTACATAGTCATCGACAATGATATTGGCCACAAGGACAGAGTCGGGATATACGAAGCGAACTACCGATGTACCGGTCCTGATACCTGAGCGGATATAAAGCTCGGCGATATAACCGTAGGAGTCGACATGGAGCTGCTGATCGTAAGGTATGATATCGGAGCCTTCGATCTCCCAGCGGAACACGTTTGTGGCATTGGCGATATCCTCGGCGGCATAACCCTGAACGCCTACTGACACGCGCACGGTATCGGTAGAGTTGATGTCCATCTGTTTGGTGATGATAAAGCGGGTACCGTTGTCAGGGGAGATAGCATCGACGGGAGGACGCTTGCCTGTCTTGTCGAACAGGCCGGGCACAAGCACGGGATAGATGTCGAGGTCAACGCTTCCGGCGTAGGAATTGTGCTCGTCGCCGAGTGAGAGGGTGACACGGCCCTTACCACCTATGCGGGGGCAGCGCCAGGTGACACGCACACGACCGTTTTCATAGTCAATCATGTCAACGCCGGGGATTCCGAGTTCGTTGGTGGGGAATTCAAATTCGCCGTCGCCGTTGTAGCGCTCGGTAACCTCGCCGGTAACAACCGGGGTATAGTCGCGCAGCAGTCCGGCAGGTTCGACAGTGAACCATACGGTATCGATAGGGGGCTGTGAATAGGTACGCTTGCGCTCTACCTCACATACTATATCGGAACCGTCATGGTTGACGACATTGACGTGGGTCAGCGCTTCCTTACCATTCTCAAGTTTGGCACGAAGCTTTGTAGAACGTCCCTGGGCTCCGGGAACCGCCATAACGGTATCACCTTTCAGAGTCAGGACATCGGCATCGTCCACGGACCATTCCACGGGGGTGTCTATAATGTCGCCGCTGACATTTGTCACAGTAGCGGTGACAGCCACTTTTTCGCCCACATGGATATTGAAATCGCTCGGGGCTATCTCGATATACACTTCGGTGGCACCGCTGAGGGTATTATCCTCGCTACAAGCAGTCAGGCCGGCAGCTGCGCCCAGAGCCATGGCACCAAAGAATATTTTATTTATCAATTTCATGAGTTGTCAGTTAATTAAGATGGTTGTCAGGAATAATCAGGCCATTTTCATCTTTGCTCCAAGAGCGAGAGTTGATGTCCCAGAACACCTGGGTTCCGGCAGTCTGGGAGCCACCGAGCAGTTCGGTGATACCCTGGATTTCAGGACCGTTATTACCTGTTTCGGTAAATGTCATGCGGCGGATCTGCAGTTCGGTGTCAACGCCCTGCATGTTGTTGAAGCGCACGGGGAACAGACGGGGATAGCCTGTGCGGCGGTATGTGGTCCAAGCCTCGGCACCCATGGGGAAGTTGGCGATCCACTTCTGTGTGATGATTTTCTCGAGTTTGAGTTCCTTTGAGTCAGCATCATTCCACTTCACGTCGCATGTCACACGGCCTTCAATGTCGTTGGCACGCTGATAGTAGTCGATATAGTTGACAGCGGGAAGGTTAGTCTGGTTGAGATAAGCCTCGATCTCAGCATCGGACACACCGTACTGGCGCATGCACACACGGATGCCGCGCTTGTAGAAGTCCTCGGCTGAACCGCCTACATTGTAGCCGCGCAGGGCAGCCTCGGCAAGGATAAACATGGTTTCGGCACGCTTGAAGAAAGCCTGATCCATGTACTGCATGTTGGTGCTCAGGATAGCGAAGGGACCGTAGCCACCCTTGTCAGGTGCGCCGGTATCCTCCATCATCAGGCCGGCACGCACGCCGTAGACGTCGCGTGTCTTGGCTATCACACCGCTGGCATTCTTGATGTCGTAGGCGTTCTTGTCAAACCAGATGTAAAGCAGCGGGTTGCGGAAATGCTTGAGTATGTTCTCCATGCTGGCATTCAGGCGGATGTCGTTCCAGCTCTGACCCATGAAGTACAGACAGCAGGTCCATGTGCCGTTTGACACATAGGCTATGTCACGGTCATCGGTGTCCATGATGGGGCCGATGGGGTCGGTCATCACTTCCTCGATAATCTCACGGGTACTGAACGGCTTGGCATCGGGACCGTAAGTCGGGTCCTCGTCCTGATAGTCGACCATATTCATGGCCATACGCATTTTCAAGCTGTTGGCGAGCTTGACCCATTTCTGCCACTGCCAATCGGTCATCGTCTTATTGGCATCGGGGCCTTCCACACGCTGGAGGTCGGCAGCCGAGGGCTGACGGTCCTTCAGAATGACGATAGCTTCATCGAGGTCTGTGAGAATCTGCTTGTAGACGGCGGCACCACCCTCGTAGGTCAGGTGATTGTCGCGCTTTGTATTACGCCAGTCAGTGAAGGGGGCAACGCCATAGGCATCGACCACCTCATGGGTGAAATAGCCCTGGATGATTAGAGCCAGCGCACGCCACTCGGGACGGGCAACGCTTTCGCCGGTGATGGTATCGGTCATCGAGGCGGCATAGAGAAGCGCGTCCTTGGAGTACTGATAGATCTGAGTGTCCAGCAGTCCGCCCAGATAGCCGTTGTCGTCGGTATAAAGGGTGGGAAGTGCGGGACCGAAAGCGAAGTTGGCCTTCGTTGTGGTCCAGTAGCCGCAATAGTTGTCAATGGTATTGGCGCGGTAATACTGGTACTTGTGGGGAGCCCATGAGCCTGTGGGCTCGTGGGAGTAGTTGACCATGAACGGTATGGCACCGCGGAGCTCGAGCTCCAGCGCGTCCATATCATAGCGGCCCTGGCTTTCTTCGGAGATGCTGCCTTCAGCACCCTCGTTCTTAATCCAGGGGTATTCCTCCTGGAATTGATCGCCGCAGGAGGTCAAAGCCACAGCCGGAGCAAGCATAAGTCCGGCAAGAGCTATTGATATAATGGATTTTTTCATTATTCCTTATTATATAATTAAGGTGTGTGATGACTTTATCAGAAGTCGAATTTGAGGGTAATGCAGTAAGAACGCAGAGTGGGGAGCGAGTAAGAATCCAGACCTGAGAAACCGTTGGCGGCAGATACCGAGATGTCCGGGTCAACAGGTGAATCCTTGTAAAGGAAGAATGCATTCTTGACTGAGAACTGGGCGGTCATGCCCTTGTTGCGTGCAAAGAGGTTGGGGAGCGACCAGCTGAGCGAGATATCGCGCATGCGGAAGCTTGTAGCGTTGTACACGTGGTCCTCCATCGGGTTCTGACCGATAGTTTCGTAGTAACGCTTCACGGACACCTTGTTGCCGCTGCCGTCAGGCACGTACATCATCAGCACGGTATTGCCTTCGGCATCCACAGCCTGAAGGTTGGGATCGGCCATAGCGGCCAGACGTGCCTGAGCTGAACGTTCTGAAACACCGAAACGGTCAAGGTCGCTTTCTGTGAGTGACATCACCTTACCACCGATACGACCGTCGATAAGGAAGTAAAGAGTAAGGTTGCGCCATGTGATGGTGTTGTTCCATCCGAGGGTTACGGGCGATGTTGTGTTGCCTACAAAAGTATCATATGTACCTGAAGCCATCACAGGAACGGCGTTGGCCGGGTCATTGGCATTGTTGATACGGATTGTACCATCCTCGTTGCGGCGGAATGAGTTGACATAGAGGTCGCCATACTTACCACCTTCAAGATATTTGATTTTGAAAGCGTTCGGACCGGTGATATATTCATAAGCGGAACCGTCGGCATTCTTGTAGGTTTCAAGAATCTTGTTGTCGTTCCAGGCGAAGTTGAGGTTTGACTGCCAGCTCCAGTCATTGTTGATGGCCCAGCGGTAGCCGGCGCTGATTTCAACACCCTGGTTGCGGATCTTACCAGTGTTGACAGGCTTGCTCTCACCGTTGGCTGTGGTCACATAGAGGAACTGATTCTTGAGTGTGGAGTTATAATAAGTAATGTCGAAGTTGAACTTGTTGCCGAACCACCATGTATCGAAACCGGTTTCGAACGAGGTTGTGGTTTCGGGCTGGGGATCGTCGAACAGCGGCGGACGGGGTGAGAGTGTACCGGTGCCGAAGTTGTAGCTCTGGCGGGCGAAGAGAGTATTGGGAATCGGGTTACCTACCACTGACCAGCTTCCGCGCCATTTCAGAAGGTCAAGGAAGCTTGTGCGGGGAAGGAACTTATCGAGAAGCACGTTGACACCGGCTGAGTAGTAGTCAAAGCTCTTATAGCCTCCGCCGCGTGTGAACTGCTGGAATGACTGCGCCCATTCGATACGGTAGCTGCCGTCGACATAAACCTTATCCCACAGGCCTACTGAAAGAGTGGCGAACATGGCCGAGCTCCAGTCGGAGTAGTTCCATGAGTCGCTTGCCGAGGTGGCAGAACCGTTGGGGTTGCCGGGACGGCTGTGCTTGCTGTTCTGGGGAACGAATGCGTTGGGCATACCGCAGGTATCGATCCAGGTGTCGATGCTGGTGCTGCGTGCATAGTGGCGGGTGAAGCTGCCACCGAGAGCGGCATTGATATCGATCTTGTCATTGATGCGGTCATTCCATGTGAGCATGTGGTCATTGTAGATGTCACTTGTACGTGAATTGCCGCTGTAGTATTTACCGCCGATGTTGTCAAAACCTGCACGGAACATGGTGGCATACTCTTCATTGAGGCTGTTGTCAAGCACATAGTCGACATTGAGTCGTGTCTGATACTTGAGGTTGCCCCAGATGTTCCAGTCGAGGGTGATGTTGCCGAGGAGGCGGTCACGCTTCACCTGGTCATTCATCATGTTGGCTACCCAGAAGGGGTTGTTAAGGTATTCCACAAACCAGTTCCAGTTCTGGATAGGCTGTCCTACGAGCTTGGGGTTGCCTACCTTGGGGTCAGATACCAGATAGTCAGTTGACTTGCCCAGATAGCTGTAATGGTTCTTGAAGTAGCGCATATCCACATCGGCCGGCGAGCGGTAGAGTGCGAAGAGCGATGTCAGCGCCTTACCTACACGGGGAGCGTTGTCCGTGCGCTGGTGAATCCAGTTGAGGCTGGTGTTGATGTTGACCTTCTTGTTGAACAGCGAGAAGCTTTCCTTAAGCATCACGTTGTTACGCATGAACTTGTTGTTGGGCACCACACCTGTCTGATAAGTATTGTTATAAGAGAAGTATGTGCGGGAAAGCTCTGTACCGCCACTGAGGGTGATACCATTGTTGAGAGTCACACCGGTATTGAAGAAGTCGCGTGAGGCATCGCGTGCTTCATTCATAAGCCAGGGATTGGCAGCGAGGTCGTCCTTGTCGCGTGTTCCGATCATGGGGCCCCACGCGCTCCACTGTCCATGTGTACCTACACCTGTATCGGTGATACCGAATATCTGCTGCTGCTTGGGGTACATGGCGATGCGGTCGATAGAGGTAGAGCTTGAGATGTTGACCTTCACTTCGCCCGAAGCACCTGATTTGGTGGTGATGACGATAACACCGTTGTTGGCGGCCGAACCGTAGAGTGCCGCTGCGTTCGGGCCCTTGAGGATGGTCATGTTCTCAATATCCTCGGGGTTGATGGTCGACAGGAGGTCGTCGCCACTGCGTGAGCCGCCGAAGCCGAGGTCGGTGGCCTGCTCGCCCATGCCGTTTGACATCGGCACACCGTCGATTACGATAAGGGGCTGGTTGGTACCCAGAATCGAGGTGCTTCCTCGGAGGGTGATCTTGGAAGCGCCACCACCGGCACCTGAGTTGTTGGGGGTAATGGTCAGACCGGCGCTCTTACCCTGCAGCGAGTTGATGAAGTTGGTTTCCTTGATACGGGTCACTTCATCGTTCTTGATTGTCTGGGCTGAATAGGTGAGCTGTTTAGCCTCACGCTTGATACCCATGGCGGTTACCACCACTTCGTCAAGCACCTGTGAGTTCTGGTCCATCTTCACGTCAATCGGAGTACCTTTCCACACTACCTCAATGGGTGAATAGCCCACAGCAGTAATCTGCAGTTTTGTTCCGATTTTAACATTTGGAATAGAAAATTCGCCATCAATGTTTGTGGCGGCTCCCTGCGAGGCATTGCCTACCACACGAACTGATGCACCTACCATCGGATCGTCAAATTCATCCCTTACCACACCTTTGGCAGTAGTTGACTGCTCGGCAGCGGCCACCGGAGCGGCTTCTATGCGTTCAGGCATAGCGAACCCGCCCATAAGGGAAGCGATCAGAAGTAGTTTACTTACTGATTTGATTGGTTTTAGCATAAGGTTATAAAAATAATTACTATATTTTTCTCATCTATTTTGTTCCGGTCATGGCACAATTATGGCCGGACTATCATCATCATGGTCTGAATATTCTCATCTAAAATACCAGAGTGTATTCTATCTGCAGTGACATGTGCTACGCATGAACCTCTGTTCTATACGGCACGCGCCACGCATTTATTTTGCAAAGATACGATTTTTCGTTAATTATCATCTATTCTTTTTATGATATTTTTCGCAAAAATCATCCGAAAAATATTTTTCTATGTTTATGCCCTCTTTATACCTATAGGTATAAAAAAAACGAAAGTGCACTTTCTCACGAAAGCGCACCTCCCTCATAACCAAAATTCAAGTATATTGTCTAACAAAACTTACTTCATTCCACAAAAAGAAGCCACATACAGACTGGCTATGCAAACCATACTCCCGGCTTCTTTCAGCAATGCAAAGTTAATCATAAAAAGGCTGATAGCAATAGATTATATGCAAAGAAAATCTAAAAATCATCAACGTCGATTTTAACATTCGGCCGAAAGTGATTACCTTTGTCACATGACACCACAGCTTACACCTCTAATCGGGATGACACTTGACGAACTCCGTCAGGTAGCGGCTGAATGCGCCCTTCCCCCATTCGCAGCAAAACAGATGGCCCGCTGGCTTTATACAGCCCGTATTCACAATATAGATGAAATGACGGACATATCAAAGGCCGGGCGTCAACGCCTGAACGAGCGATACACCGTCGGGCTGAAGCCCCCCACGGCGGAGAGCATATCCGTTGACGGGACAGCCAAATATCTGTTTGAAGGAGTAGGAGGTCGCGACATTGAAGCTGTGTTCATACCCGACGCCGACCGAGCCACCCTCTGCGTAAGTTCCCAGGCAGGCTGCCGCATGAACTGCCAGTTCTGTATGACAGGGCGCCAAGGATTCCACGGCAACCTCACCACCACCGGCATAATCAACCAGGTACTGTCGGTACCCGGCAGCGAACGGCTCACCAACCTGGTATTCATGGGCATGGGTGAACCTATGGACAATCTGGATGCCGTGCTGAAAGCCATTGAGATACTCACCGCACCATGGGGTCTTGCATGGAGCCCGAAGCGCATAACAGTGTCATCAATCGGGAAGCTACGCGAACTGAAGCGCCTTGCCGAAGAGACAAAGGTGCATATAGCCATCAGCGTACACTCCCCTTTTGCAGATGAACGCGCATCGCTGATGCCCGTAGAGAGGGCTTATCCGGTAAAGGAGGTCATGCATCTGCTGCGTGGCTACGATTTCGCCCATCAGCGCCGTCTTTCGGTAGAATACATCATGTGGCGCGGTGTGAATGACGACATGCGCCATGCCGATGCGCTGGCCCGGCTGCTCAAAGGCACATCATGCCGCGTGAATCTTATCCGCTTTCATGCCATACCTGACTCGCCGCTACGCCCCTGCCAGGAGCAGACCATGGTTGCATTCCGCGACAGGCTCAACGCGCTCGGCATAACAGCCACCATCAGGGCCTCGCGCGGCGAGGACATCATGGCCGCATGCGGCATGCTGGCAGGAAAAGGCCGCGACGAAAACGCCGCGGCCCGATAAGTGATGCAGTTCTGACTGCTGTTTTATTTCTTGCTGCTCAGCTCCTCTATCTGTTTCTGAAGCGCATTGACCACTTTCGATGTAGGATAGTAGGAATTGATAACACCTGTACGGATGGGTAGCAGCGCATTTTCAAGAGCCTGCAACCCCTCGACATCGCGGGCGGCAGTAAGCTCGTCGCGCAGTATGCGGAGCTTCTCACTCATCTGCACACCCTCGACCAGACGCTCGAAGCGGGTTGAGGTGCGTCCGTCGGGATACACGAAGTAAGTATCGCCGGGAGCAAACATATGGAAGCGCGAATCAGTCATCGGGTCGTCAGTCCAGTTGGTAAATGACCAGTGGAGCAATCCGTCAAATCCTGTAGCCGTGGCATACACCGGCAGATAAGCGCCATCGGCAGGCGCACTGTTGGTGAAGATATTGGGCACTGACTGCGCGCAGCATACATATACCAGCGAAATCCAGTCCTTGGCCTTACGCTCCTTCAGGACATCCTCAGGGAAGAAATCGCCTCTTGCCACAGTGTAGCTCTCAAGTTCACCCACCAGCTCCGGATGATAGTTACCGGCAAGTGACATTTTTATCCCCGGTACAGCCTCCTGTGCTATACGGTAGGCGTTCATCATATCCTTCAGACCGCGTTCGTCCATCACTATCATTGACTTCTCATACCAGCCTTTGGCCTTCAGATGAGCCACAAGCGACTTCAGATAATTGGTCCACAGCTCCTTATATTCAGGCGAGTCAGTAGTAGTCTTCAGATAGGCGTATTCGCCCTTGGATTCGTCGAAATAACGGAAATTCATATCCCACGGTATCATGGTGAAGCAGGATATATTGGCATCCACGCCATGACGTCCCATGAACTCGATATATTCATCCATCACTGAATAATCGTAGGCCCAGCTACCATCCTTTTTCTTCACAGTCTCCACCATCGGCTCAAACTTGTCATTGCTCTGTTCGCCCCAAGGTTCGTAGAAGAGTATCACCGATACGGTTTTCTGACCCATACGTGCGAGCATGTCGGCATACGGTTCAAGAAGTTTGAAATGCTCCTTGCTCCAGGGCTTCACGTTGTTATAACGCGATATGGCATAAGGCTGCTGCCACATATCCATGTAGAACGTATAATCCTTTGGCTCGGGAAGCTGACGGCTGTCAACGTTTATGTTGAGCGCGAGCTCCGAGACAGTCTTACCCTTCTCATTGACCAGACTCACGGTGGTAGTGTAAGCACCGGGGGCGATATCACGCGGCACCTCAACAGTACACCATACCGGACGCACTGAATTAGCCTCAACACTCACCTGTGCGTCAGGAAGATCGATCATATCGGGATTGGTATAAGCAGGGAGGTCAGGCTTGGGATAACCGCAGGTATTATAATGGGTGGTCAGCACATAGCGCATGAATGCTGCCGAACTCCCCGGAGCTTTCACCGTACGCTTGCCCTGCTTCAGATTTGACATCTTGACACGCAGCGGGCCGCTGTCCTTTCCGGCTATCACAAGAGCCTCAAGCCCGATACGCTCTCCGCGCCATGCGGTGACGGTGGTATCAGCCACACGGCCCTTCACATCAGGTGCGGCAAACTGGCCGTAATGCTTGTCCTTGGATACCCAGGTAAACTCAAGAGGGGCTGTAAATCGTGCCCATGCCTCCTTATCGACAGGCGTTGTATCGCGCGGCTCCACATAGGCGTTGGCCCCGGATACCTGAATGGCGGAAGCTACCGCCAGAAACATTAACGAATTTTTCAACAGTTTCATATTCATGATATTTAAATCCGTTGTAAAATTACACATTTTATGTGGATTTTTTTGTATTTTTGCGTCTAACCATATTCAGAGAAAAGCATGCGGATAGTTATTCAGCGGGTAAGCCGCGCATCAGTAACCATTGACGGAGTGGAGCATTCATCCATAGGCCCGGGAATGATGGTTCTTGTCGGGGTCGAAAAAGGCGATTCGGACACGGATGCCCTATGGCTTGCCGACAAAACCGCCGCACTGCGCATATTCAATGATGACAACGGGGTGATGAACCTGAACATCAATGCCGCCGACGGACGTATCCTGGCAGTAAGCCAGTTTACCCTCACGGCATCGACACGCAAAGGCAATCGCCCGAGCTATATCCGCGCAGCCGCACATCCGGAAGCTACATCGCTGTACGATCTGTACTGCGACCGCCTGACTCAGCTCACCGGACACACCACAGCCAAAGGAGTGTTCGGCGCCGACATGAAAGTGGAGCTTATCAACGACGGCCCTGTAACCATAATCATTGACTCGAAGCTACGCGAATGATGGATAAGTCAAAGAATCAGGAAATCACCCTGGCTCAGCTTCAGGAATCGGTTGACCGCTGGATTAAAACGATTGGTGTGCGCTACTTCTCTCCGCTTACCAACATGGCCATACTGACGGAGGAAACCGGCGAGGTGGCCCGCATAATGGCCCGCAAGCATGGCGACCAATCGTTCAAGCCGGGCGAGGATGCCTCGAAATTAGCCGACGAACTGGCCGATATCATCTGGGTAGTGGCGGCAATAGCCAATCAGGAAGGGATCGATCTGACCGATGCCTTCATGAACAATCTGGCCAAGAAAACCATTAGGGATAAAGACAGACATCGCAACAACCCCAAACTATCAGACACTGACAATTAACATTTTAAGATATAACGAACATAACTCCATACCGATGGCAGACAAGTATCATGACACTGTGGCTAAAAGCCAAGTAACAACCGACGACAACTTCGTGGCTGCGGAAGTGGCCCGTATCATAAACGAAAAGCGTGAGGAAAACCGCACTCCTGAAGTACTCAAAAAGCTGTTCAACTGCATTGACCTCACCACACTGAAGGCTACCGATTCGCCCCAGTCCGTGGCCAAGTTCACCGAACGCGTCAATGACTTCGAAAACGAACATGGCGACCTGCCCAACGTTGCAGCGATTTGCGTATATCCATGCTTCGCTCAGGTAGTGCGCACCGTACTCGAAGTCAGCAGCGTCAACATCGCTGCTGTATCAGGTGGATTCCCCGCCTCACAGACATTCCCCGAAGTGAAGGTCGCTGAAACAGCCCTTGCCGTAGAAGGGGGCGCCGATGAGATAGACATAGTTCTTAACGTAGGCAATTTCCTTGACGGCGACTGGGAAGAGGTGTGCGACGAGATTTCAGAAATAAAGCATTCCTGCCGCAACGCCCATCTGAAAGTAATACTTGAAACCGGAGCTCTCCGCACAGCTGAAAACATCCGTGCCGCCGCAATCCTGGCCATGTACTCAGGTGCCGACTTCATCAAGACCTCCACAGGCAAGGAATACCCCGGTGCGTCACTTGAGGCCGCTTACATCATGGCACAGTGCATCAAGGAGTATCATGAACAGACCGGCAATATGATAGGCTTCAAGCCTGCCGGAGGCGTATCAACCACCGATGAGGCACTCGGCTACTACACCATTGTCAAGGAGGTACTTGGCGAAAAGTGGCTAAACAACCGCTATTTCCGCATCGGCGCAAGCCGTCTGGCCAACAACCTGCTCTCCGATATTCTCGGCGAGGAGGTTAAATTTTTCTGATTAAGAGATTGTTTTAATAACTGAAATGAACTACTGGTTAATATACAATGGCGTAAAACTTGGCCCGATGTCGCTCGAGCAGGTTCTGGCCATGCACATTGCTCCCGACACACCTGTGTGGCGCACGGGGCTGCCGGCATGGGTACGCGCGTCAGAACTCCCTGAGCTGAACTGCCCGGCAACTCCACCTCAAGGCTATCAGACGCCAGGACAGCAGTGGGGCTATCAAGCCCCGGCATACCAGCCGGCTCCGCAACCGGCACGCACATTACCGCCCATGCCTCCTACCTATCTGGCATGGAGCATAGTAGTGCTCCTTGTATGCTGCCTCATACCCGGCATTGTGGCCCTGATAGCATCCACCCGCGTTGAGCCCCGCTACAACAGCGGTGACTATGCCGGCGCACGTCGGGCATCAAACCAGGCTCTGATATGGATTCTTGTCGGAGTAGTGCTGGGCCTTATAGCCATTCCGTTCCAGATAGTTTACTTCCTCATAGCCGGATGACGACTACTGACATCAAACGGTGGCGGACAATACTGATATTGTCCGCCATTGTCATTTTAATATTGATATACGGCTTTTTTGACCCCTCGACCCACTTCTTCCCACGCTGTATATTCAAGAGCCTGACCGGGCTTGACTGCCCCGGATGCGGCTCGCAGAGAGCGCTGCATGCACTGCTGCACGCCGACATCATAGCAGCATGGCGCTTCAATGCCATGCTTGTCCTGTCGATACCGCCTCTTGCCGTTATGGCTGCTGCAGCCGTCATGCGCACGCGTTATCCAGGATTCTATGCCGCGATGAACTCCACGAAGGCCATATACATATGGCTCGTGGCGATTACACTCTGGTGGATTCTGCGCAATGCTCTCTAAACCCCGGCTTAATAGTCGCTGAACAGACGGGGCTTGATAACGATGCCTATACGGGCGGTGGAATGAAACTGCTTGTAGTCCAGAAGCCCCTCGCCATAACCGTTATAATACTGCAGGAACAGATACTGATTGTCGCGCTTGAACAGACGGTAGCTGAGTTCAACGGTGGTGTTATAATTCAGCTTCCAGCCTCTACGTTTGGTCAGTATCACTGATGCGCCCCAGCGCTTGTTGAGGCTAAGATACTGCATACCGACCTGATAGATACCGCAGTAGTCAAGAATATCCTTATTATTCGCTCCGTCCACAATAGGTATCCAGAACTTGCCATGCACAGTAAACGTAGGATCAATCATCACATTCGCCGCTGCGCTGATTTTATTCCATGAGCGCGATTCCAGCCCATCGCGGCCATTACTTTCATGCTCAAGCATAAGGCTGAGCTTTCCTATGAAGCGACCTTTGACGAAGAGCGGCTTAGCCAGTCCTATTCCCGGATTGAAATTCAGGTCAGTCATAGGCATCGAGTTCTGCAGAATATTCCAGAACACCTTCTGCGTATAGAACAGGAAAAGATATGAATTCCACGGCAGGACACTTCGGGTAAGCTTCTGTGAAATTGAAATCTGAAACTTCACATTTGAATTCTCCTTAGTAGGCTTCTGCCCTATTGTGGTACCGAATATGAAGTAATTGTCCTTGTACAGTCCGAAATATGGCTGCTTGTCAAAATCGCGGCGCACACTGTCGGCATCGACCGTACCATTCGAGTCCGACACTATCTGAGCCGAGGCTGTCCCGGACAGAAATCCGGCCGAAATGGATAATATTAGAAGAAATGCTATGAATCTGTTCATGATTGGCCACAAAGATAATAACTTTTCTTTTTGGCCGAACCATCGGCAATAATTATCTTTGCCTGATATGAAGACGATATATTCCTTTTTGACCATAATTGCAGCTATTATCCTTTCGGCATGCAGCAAATCAGAGTCATTCTCAGTTGGCGGAGTCATTGAAGGCGCCGGAATGCAGACCGTAAATATGACTTACTATGCCGCCGGGGGCATCAAACGTGTGTCACAGACAGCCGTAGAGGGACGGTTTGCCATGCGCGGCAATTCCGCTACTCCCACACTCTGCCTGATAGAGATGTCGGACGGAACTCCGCTGGCTACGGTAATTGCTGAAAATGGCGACAAAATCGAGCTCAAAGCCTCGCTTGAATCTCCGCTGCTCACGGAAGTGAAGGGCAACCGATCATCATCGAAATTAGCAAAGTGGACACAGGAAAATGCCGAGCTGCTCACCTCCGGCAACCAAGATGCCATAAACAGAGCCATAGCCGAATTTGTAGGGAAGAACCGCTCCGACATGGCCTCGACAGCGCTGGTGACCACACGATTCCAGACTCCGGGCTACGAATCGATGGCCGACTCGCTGCTCACCCTTATATCCACAAGCGCTCGCCCGGCAGCCATAGTACAGAATTTCAGCGCCGTACTCGCCACTCAGCTCAACCGCAATGCCGGCACGGCCGTAGTGCCTATGACTTTCTACACACGCAATGATTCCACTTATTTCTATACTCCGGGGGGACATTCCCTGTCGCTGCTTGCATTCCTGAGTTCGGAATCGGCAGGCCGCGACACCATCACCTCACGCATGCGCAGCCTACGTCAGCGCTATACTCCGCGCCGCTGCGATGTGATAGAAGTATCACTTGCTCCGGATTCAGCTTCATGGAAGCAATCTACAGCACGCGACACAGCCTCATGGCGTCAGGCCTGGGGCCCCGGCTCCATAGCAGGCAGCACACTCACCAAACTGTCTGTGCCCCGCTATCCCTTCTTCATAGTAGCCGACTCCACCGGCTCGCAGATTTACCGCGGCAGCTCCATCAGCGCCGCTGAACGTATTATCACTTCACGTCTAAAATAACCGTCACCGTCATGCTGGTAAAAGTCTACGGCGCAGCCGTCCAGGGTATCGATGCCATAGTAGTGACCATTGAGAGTGTGGCCGAACGCGGCTTTTCATTCTGCATGGTCGGCCTCCCCGACACTGCCGTCAAGGAGAGCTACCAGCGTGTCCTCTCAGCCGTGACCCAGAGCGGATATGACTTCCCACGACGCAGGGTGGTAATCAATCTCAGCCCCGCCGATGTCAAAAAAGAGGGAGCTGCCTACGACCTTCCTATAGCAGTCAGTGTACTGGCTGCTGACGAACGCATTCCCTCAGAGCCATTGGCTGACTATATGATAATGGGCGAGCTTTCGCTTGACGGCACGCTCCTCCCCATACGCGGGGTTCTGCCGATGGCCATAACAGCCCGTGCCAAAGGGTTCAAAGGGATGATAGTTCCGAAAGAGAACGCCACGGAAGCCGCCGTAGTCAACAATCTGCAGGTCTATGGTGCGTCATCACTACGCGAGGTAGTGGAATTCATTGCCGGCCGGGCCCAACTTGAGCCTACGGTCGTTGACACACGGGCCGAGTTTGCATCATCGTCCGGAGTATTTGACTATGACTTCAGCGAGGTAAAGGGGCAGGAGTCAGTGAAACGCGCATTCGAGGTGGCATGCGCCGGAGGCCACAATATTCTGCTTGTCGGGCCTCCCGGGTCGGGCAAATCCATGATGGCCAAACGCCTCCCCTCCATCATGCCTCCATTCACCCTGTCAGAAGCCCTTGAGACAACGAAAATCCACTCCGTAGCCGGCAAACTGAAAGGGGGCGCACGCCTGATGACACAACGCCCCTTCCGCGCTCCGCACCATACCATATCGCCGGTGGCATTGGTAGGTGGTGGATCCAACCCACTGCCAGGAGAAATCTCGCTTGCCCATAATGGGATTTTATTCATGGACGAGTTCCCAGAGTACCCCCGGCAAGTCCTCGAAGTGCTGCGTCAACCGCTTGAAGACAGGCATATTACCGTGTCGCGCGCACGCTACTCAATTGACTATCCTGCCGGAGTGATGCTGGTAGCGTCGATGAACCCCTGCCCTTGCGGATATTACAATCACCCCACCAAGGAATGCACATGCCCGCCGGGAGCCGTAGAGCGCTATCTCAGCCGCATATCAGGCCCGCTGCTTGACCGTATAGATCTGCAGGTGGAGATTATGCCTGTGCCATTTGACGAACTGGCTCAAAGCGCCCCGGGAGAATCGAGCGCGGAAATCCGCCGCCGCGTCATAGCCGCCCGAGCCATTCAGGCCAGGCGTTTTGCCGATGAAAAATCCGTGCACTGCAACGCACAGATGAATTCACGCCTGCTCAACATACATGCCCGGCCTGACCAGGAGGGCTTCGCGATACTCCGCGATGCCATGACTCGCCTCGACATGAGTGCCCGCGCCTATGACCGCATCCTCAAAGTGGCACGTACGATAGCCGACCTCGAAGCTTCGCCCGACATACTCCCCCACCATATACGCGAGGCCGTCAACTACCGCAACCTTGACCGCGCCTCCTGGGGCGCAACAAGCCCGAAAGGCCTCCCCTTCTGAGCCACGGGCAAAGCAGTGCTATTTAATTGAAAAAAATCGTGATTTTAATTGGCAAGACTATTGCAAACTAAAAAAATTGTATTTATCTTTGCAGCGCATTAGCAGAACTAACGGGGTATTAGCTCATCTGGCTAGAGCGCGACACTGGCAGTGTCGAGGTGAGCGGTTCGAGTCCGCTATACTCCACCATGACAAGCGAGTTCAGAAGAAATTCCGAACCCGCTTTTTTTTGTTTTATATTTAATATCGTTGCTATGCCAACACTCTTTATCTTTCTCGGTTTTAGATTCTTCTTCTGGTCAAATGAACATGATCCAATACATGTGCATATTGCAAAAGGTGATTCAGAAGCTAAATATAATGTTGTCACACTTGAGCTTGTAGCGAATCATGGATTCAAAAAGAATGAATTGAAGATGATTGAATCCATAATCGAGGAGAATAAAGATATAATTATTGACCGCTGGAATGAATATTTTAAGAAAGGAGGCATAAAATGAACCGTGAAGACGTTGCCCGTATATGGCTCACAAATGAAGCAATATATGTTGAACTAAATGATGGACAAATAGGCAAAGAGCTATTTTGCAATTATTCCCGACTCGCCAGAGCATCAGAAAGCGAACGAAATAATTATAAATTATCATATTTCGGAATTCACTGGCCCGATATAGATGAAGATCTTTCTTTCCAAGGCTTTTTCAATAAACAAGTTTCAGCGTAGCCTCCTACGATTCAATTCAACGACGTGTTAGAGATATCGAATACACATATCAAATTCACGTTTATTCACGAAACTATACTCCACCACGATAGGCGAATTCAGAGCAAATCTGAGTTCGCTTTTTTTGTTTTTTATTTAACATGGTTGATATATCGATTTTTACACAAACAAGGGTTGACCCCACAAATGAGATCAACCCTAATTTTCACTCGTCATTATAAATGGACTTAGCAGGTATTTTCAGAAGAGATTCCTGACTAATTTTGAGCATCAATTTTGGACATTAACATTAAATGGGCTCGATTTTAGATATACTTTGAATTCTTTAATTGCTCCAGGTGCCCCTGACTCCATTCGTGGCAGAATCTGAAGTCCGCTTATTGAATACTCATTTCCGAGGTCTATAATCAAAGCATGTGGGAAGGCATCACCCGGAACAGTCTGCCAGTAGGTTGATTCCTGGAGGTCAAACACCTTATCGCCCGCACGGTTTACGGTCTTGACATCTTCACTGTCAGCATACATTACCGTCCAGTTTTCTCTTGACAAACGCCGTCCGTTGTTATCAATCAGATAGAGCTCGGCAATAGAGGCAAGTTCTTTTCCATCTATTGCGCTTATACCCTCGATACATATATACCTGCCGGTAGCGGGAGTTGCAAATCGTATCTCCTGCCATCCGTTTCCCGGATTGAATTCTCCGGCAATGACCGGGGATTCATCATTCAGATCAAGCGCCTCTCCTTCAGCCCTATGCGTGACAGGCTCAGCTATTGACAGTCTATCTAAAACCGGATAATCAATACCTTCGGACTTTGGCGATTCCGGGCCAATGATATCAAATACTAAAATTTCATTCTCTCCTTTCTTTAACCAGCATCCGGGCATATACAAGGTCTGTTGTGGCCCGATTTCCCAGATGCGTCCCATCGGGTGTCCGTTGACATAAACAAGTCCCTTTCCCCATGATTCAAAGTTAAGATATGTGTCGGAGGGCTTGTTTACATAGAATAAGCCTCTATATACTCCTCGCGGCATACGGCCGTTCTCATCCTTCATGGAAAGATCTATCGGCATAAAATTCATTGAATTATAAAATTCAATGCTATCCGGCAAATTAAACACCTCCCAGTTCTTCAGATCACAAGTGAAAGTGAAGCCATCATTGTCAATTGCCACAGTCACATTATCGGTAATCCCTTTATAATCCTTCATTGCACGTCCGAAGTTGACACGTCCCATCGCCTCAACAAGTATGTCAAGACGGGCATTCTGAGCACACGATGGCATCCTGATCTGCTTCTCTCCAAGACGGCGGTCAAGCTTACCAATATATTTCCCATCAATGAAAATCTGGGCGTAATCATGGGGATCCGTAATAGTGAGCAGTGCCGGACGGTCAAGAGCCGGGAGTGATGTACGGTATAGAATACTGCCGAATCCCTGGTCATATTCTTCCATTGTACGGATTGCCTCATCATGCTTTGCAGTAGGCAGATTGGAAAAAAGCGGAGCAAATTCCGTGAACTCAAACTCACGAATCCTGATAGGCTTTATGGTTGCCGGGATTTTTGGCAGCTTTTTCCCTCCGGTATATTTTGCCATCATATTTCGCAAAGCTATGTATTTTGGCGTAATCTGGCCAGATTCACTTATTGGAGCATCGTAATCATACGAAGTCACATCGGGGGTAAATGGGCCCGAATTTCCTCCGGCCCAATGTCCCCAGTTTGTCCCTCCATGGGTCATATAAAGACTGAACGATATACTGTCGGCAAGCATTTCGTCAATTCCGGCTATCATAGCATCAGCATTTCTGGTTTCATGGTTATATCCCCATTTGTCAAACCATCCGCTCCAGAACTCAGAGCACATCAGCGGCGAGTCGGGCCTAACCTCCTTCAGCTTGGCAAATTGCTGTTTGATATTGGCACCTGTCCCGAAATTTAAGGTCCAGATCATGTCGTCCAATCCATTATTAAGAAAATTCGATGACCAATCGCATTGAAATAATGTTACATTTTCACCAAAATTCTTTCTGAGTATGTCACGTATAGTGGAAATATATTCTTTATCGGTGCCATATGCGCCATATTCATTTTCCACCTGAACCATTATAATGGGGCCGCCATCAGCAATGGTAAGGTCACCCACCTGCCCTGCAATTGCCTTTTCAAATTTGTCGACCCGTTCAAGGAAATATGGGTCGGATTCACGCAGACGTATATCTTTCTTTTTAAGTAGCCACCAAGGCAATCCCCCCATTTCCCACTCTGCACAGATATACGGCCCCGGGCGCAGGATCACATACATATCATTAGCTTTGCAGAGTCTGACAAATTCAGCAATATCATTCTGCCCTGAGAAATCAAATTCATCCGGAGCCGCCTCATGTATATTCCAGAATACACAGAGACATATTGTATTCATGCCAAGCGCCTTACATAGTTTGATGCGCTGATCCCAATATTGGCGTGGGATACGGGGATAATGTAACTCAGCCGATTTTATGACAACAGGTTCACCGTTTACCATAAACCGCCCCTTACCAGCCTCAAAACGTGGTGTAGATTCAGGATTTATATCTGCATAGTAGTCCTTTGCCGAAGCAAGAAAGGATATCATACAGAATATAGTTGACAAAAAAGCTGTTTTCATGATATTCATAACTTCTGTCCTATTATTTGAATATAGACTGCGGGATTTCTCCGGTCCAGTACAATGGTTGTTCAATCCCGAAAAGATCAAGTATCACGGATGCCGTATTGACAGTGTTGTTTGGCTCCGTCATTGCTACTCCGCTGACAATTCCCGGGCCTTTAATACCCCAGGGGACAATCATTTCATTAGTAGTCATGCCGCCGTGCCCATAGTTGATACCGCCGTGGTCAGTGATGAACATGATGTGGGTGTCATCATACAATCCGGCTGATTTCATCTGTTCCAATAGTTTACCTATATTTACATCTGCTTCTTCAATGGCAGATATATATTCAGGCGACATCCATGTGTGTTTATGTCCGGCATGATCAGTATGTACCGAGTAAAGAAACACGGTCCATGGTTCGTTGCGGTGCGTGCGCATGAAGTCAAGAGCCTTGGAATAGTTGTTGAGATACCCGTCATTTTCCTCGAAGCTTACCACATCGAGATATCTGCGGTTGTATGGATTGATAAGCTCCGCCCAATTGTAGTAGAATGCTGTTTTCATTGACGGAATATTATCTTTCAGCACCTTGAAGACAGTTGGGTAATATCCCTCCTCATCCGTTACCAACGCGGGCAAAGTGTGCTTGTCCAACAGCCAGTCGTTGCGATCCACTCCGTGTATCTCAGGGCCGGACCCGCTAAGATGACTCATCCAGTTGGGCTGAGTGTTGGAGGGCATGACTACGCGGGTATCAGTTGAAAGAATCCCTTCCGACAACAATTTATCAAGATTGGGAGTATAAGCCTTCTTAAACCCCTCGACACAGATTCCGTCAAGTCCTAACATAAGCACCCTTTTAGCCAAAGGCTTCTTTCGGGTCTTCTTATTACCTTTTTTATTTTTTGCCGAATCAGCAGCAAGCGGATTTACCGGCAATACTGCGGCCGCACTGAGTGTGGCTATGGTAGCCAGACTACGTTTGAGAAACGAACGTCTTTCCATGTTAGAATTGGTTTTATTGGGATTGATTGGTCATTAAATCATATATTGTCTTCGAAACCGGTTATGGCAATCGCATTCCCCGATAAGATCCGGAAAAAGCCAACTGAAAATATAGCCGGCTACATTCACCATAAACAGAGTCCGCAATAGCCATTATTGGGAATATTATCCGCTGGCAAAGATATAAAAAAAATCCATCCCAATATCTTTTCCGGATTGTTTTATGGACTTGGCATGGATGTTATATCGTCTGATTCTCTACGGTTCGAATGATCAACCTTTTTTATCTGACCGATAAGATTTAGGAGACACTCCCATTATTTTCGTAAATACGCGGGTAAAATAATACGGGTCCTCGATCCCCACCATATGGCAAATCTGATTGATACGCAGGTCAGTAAAATCAAGCAGCGAACAAGCTCTGATCATCTTCAGTTGAATCTGATAGGCGGCAGGTGTCATACCCGTAGATTTGGAAAATAAAGTTGAGTAGTATGCAGAGGAATATCCGAAATAGCTTGCCAATTCACTAATTCGCAACGTTCTGCCTATGTTTTCATTCATTAATTTGATCGAATATGATATAACATCCGATGCGTCACTGTCCACAGGCGCCCCTATCATTTCCGGAGTCCTATACATTAATCTCAGCGTACCAAAAAAATGATGGAGAACAGAGCTTGTATAAATCAAGCTTTCAGCGTTATACCCCTTTTCAAGTGTATTCATCATATCCTCAAACCGGTTGAGAAGCAAGTGAATGTTGATCCATGCCTTTTCAGTAAACGTCAAGACTCCGTTGCCATAAGGCACATATACGGAAGCACATGTTCCCCTGAAATGAATCCAGTAGATAGTCCACGGTGAGTCAACATCGGCGCCATAGGAATGCGGCGTGCCAGGCGGTATTATAAAGAAATCTTTAGAATTTACCTCAAAACGCCTACCATCAAGTTCATACCACCCTTTTCCTTTAACACAGAATATGAATATGTACTGATCTATAGGCTCTGTCCTCATGCAGTAATGAGATTTTGCATTAGGATAATATCCTATATCAGTAACATGCAGCAATGACGTCTCTGGCATTTCTGCCAGACGCATCCTGACAGCGGGAGGCAATATGAAGGCTCGCTCTCCTTGAAATCCGTTGCTTATCTTCAAAGTTTCCATACCGTAAAGGTAATAATTATATAATAAAAGTCCATCTTTTTTATTAAAAAATCCATTTATAGAGCTATCATCAGACTGATGCGCCCGATACATGGATAGCAATAATGCTTGAATGCGTAGTATGTCAGTTGTATCAGTCACGACTTTTTCATATCTTCGCCATTATATAAAACCACTCAATAAAGCATAGATGAAACTACGTAATCTTACCCTCCTGCTGGCGATGGCTCTTTCAATGGCTACCGCAGCATCTCCGCGCTACATTTTCTATTTCATAGGCGACGGCATGGGCATGGGACAGGCCATGGCCGCACAGACGTACAACCGTGTGGCCCTAAAAAATGACAAACCTCTGCTTATGATGCAGTTTCCCACGGCCGGCATACTGACCACTTATTCAGCATCAAGCACAGTGACCGACTCGGCAGCCGCAGGCACGGCACTGTCATGCGGCAAGAAAACAAAAAACGGGATGCTCGGCATGACTCCTGACACTGTGGCCACAGAATCAATGGCTGAGGTGCTTCATAACGCCGGCTGGGGCGTAGGACTGGTAACGAGCGTGGCTCCCGACGATGCTACTCCCGGAGCTTTCTATGCCCACGTTCCGTCACGTTCACAGTTCTATCAGATAGGCCGGCAGGCTGCCGAAAGCGGCTATGAATTCATAGCCGGCTCAACATGGCGCGGATTCCCTGACGGAAAGGGTGGACAGACGGATCTGGCGGATTATATCAAATCGAAAGACATTGACCTTGTGACATCCATTAATGATGCCCGCAGCAGCAAAAAACGCCGCGTGTTTCTCCACAGCGCCAATCCGTTCAGCAGCAGCAACATGGGCTTTACCATCGACTCTATACCCGGCATGCTGACACTTCCGGAGATGACAGCGGCCTGCATTGACCATCTGAAAAAGGTATCACCCGACCGATTCGTCATGATGGTGGAAGGTGGCAATATTGACCACGTGGGCCATGGCAACGACGGGGCCACCGTGGCCGTGGAGGTAGTGAACTTCAATGAAGCTCTGGCCAAGGCTTACGAGTTCTATCTTGAACATCCCGACGAAACTGTAATCATAGTGACAGCCGACCACGAAACCGGCGGCATGAGCATCGGCAACGGCTATGTAGGATACACCTCCTATCCTCAATATCTGCCCTATCAGCGCATGAGCAAGGACCAATTTTCAATCCAGGTAAAAAAGATGTTCGGCAACGATAAAAAACCGTCATGGGACGAACTGAAAAAATTCACCGCCGACAATACCGGACTCTGGAATGTAGTGCCGGTATCGGAAGATCAGGAGAAGAAAATCCGTGAGTTGTATGATAAGACTGTAACCCACCAGACAAAGGGGAATGACGAAAAATCGCTCTATGCCTCATACAATGCGCTTGCATCAACCATCTACCGCATACTGAACACCAATCAGGGATTCGGATGGACCACCGGCAACCACACCGGCAATCCGGTGCCCGTCTACGCCATTGGCAAAGGCATGGAGATATTCGGTTCACATATTGACAACACAGAAATAGCGCCGGCGCTTCTGCAATTGGCCGGCTACGGATTTACAAACCGGAAATAACCATTCAATACATACACTGAAGGACGCCTGCCGGCTTTACGCGGCGGGCGTTCGCTGTTTTTATTTCAGCAGCTTCTCATCGACATACCTCTTTCCGACATTGAGGCGCACCCTACAGCTGACAATATCGCTACCATAGCAATAAACAGCGATAACTGCGAATTTACAGATTCTGTCAACGGCTGAAATACTCACGCCCGGTAAAATTGCAAATAAATTTGCATTTACGCTCTACTTAATCGTATTTTTGCACCATAAATTCATAACAATATCAGGAGATCGCGTGTCAACAACAGTCAGAAATATTGCGGTATTCGCATCCGGGTCAGGCTCGAATGCCGAAAACCTCATACGCTACTTCAACACCATGGACTCAATACATAGTCCGCGGATAGCACTTGTGGTGACCAACCGTCCTGATGCCATGGTAATCAGCAGGGCGGAAAAAGCGGGCGTGCCCGTACGCATACTGACACGCAGCCAGATAAACGATGAGGCTGTCATGAAGGCCCTGATGGAGGAATTTGCCATAGACGCCATAGTGCTCGCAGGCTTCCTGCTGATGGTTCCACTGTTTCTGCTCCGTATGTACCCCGACAGGATCATAAACATACACCCATCGCTGCTGCCTCGCTACGGCGGACGCGGCATGTACGGGCGCCATGTCCACCAGGCTGTAATCGACGCCCACGACACCATCACCGGCATAACCATCCATTATGTCAACGAAGAGTATGACTCCGGACAGATACTATTTCAGACCTCTGTCCCGGTGACCGATACCGACACCGCCGACACGGTGGAGGCTAAGATACACGCACTTGAACGCGAGCATTTCCCGCAGGTAGTCCACCAACTTTGGGGCATCTGAAATGTTGTTATTAGACAACCCTATAAAATATCAGACAAATGAACAATACCGCATCCGAACACGATATAGCAGCACTGTTTGAAGAGAAAGTACACGCCGACCTCTTTAGCTATCTCCAGACCGAAGGAGCCGTGGACAGCCATCTTCCCGAATGCCCCGACGTAGAGGAGCTGTGGCCTGTGATAGCACGCGCATACATGCCCGATGGAGCCCGCGAATTCCAGAACTATCCTACGGTATCGCTCGGATGGATGATGTTCATCGGTATGGCCATGGCCCAATACTGGGATACCGACTGGGCACGCTATTCAGCCATGGAGAACATCTACTTGCATATCCGCGAGCTGCGCGGATACGACAATCTTGACGATGCCGTAATCGAAGATGTAATCGGCCTCAAAGATAAAGATGCGGAGAAACTCAGCGCACTTGCCGGCGAATGCGCGTCACGCGTTTACAATATGCTCTGTCATGAACATGTCGAGCCCGGCACCCCTGCCGCCATGGGATGCTATATAGCAGCACTCCACCAGCTCTATCTGGCAGGTATGGCCGTACAGCTCAAAACGCTCGGCTACCACATGGTGCCCCTCAACTAATCGAAATCCTCGTATAGCGTGGCGGTATTGCCTCGTACCGATGCATGAACCACGTTCTCACCCGACATACTCCGCGGGTGGATGTATTCTGTTCCGTTCTGCTTCCACCCAGTGCCATGTAAGGTTTTGACAAATCCTGCCTTTTCCTCTTCATCAGCAAAATCAATGGTGATTCTGTTGACCTCGGTATCAAACTGCGGGTAATATACCTTGACCGATGTTACTCCACCATTGGCCCCCTCACGTGTAGCCGTAAGGTTCGGGCCATCGACCTTCACTGTAAAGCCCATTGACGTAAGACGCACTTTCAAATCCTCAGCATCCCGAATCGACGGAGTGCCGGTTTCATCAACAACTCTTACGAGCATAAACTGTGTCAGAGGCTTATTAGCAGGCTTTTTCTCCGGTGCCGGTGCCGCATTGGACGCATCAACCTTACCTACACTATCAACTGGAATCGTGACAGCAGGACTGTCTACCTTAGCCACTTCCAATGCGCTTTCCTCTGCGCTATCTGACTCCTTAGCTCCGCACGACGATAGAAACAAAACAACAATGGCAGCCAAAGCCACCTTTCCTACAGGCATTTTCATGGTTATTTAATTTAACAATTAATACGCTGACACTCTACTGATTATACACACCTCACATAATACGATGATATAACCGTTAGGCATCCAGTCGCAAATATAGCAAAACATCACCACTCACACCATCCACCTCATCGAAAAAAACGCACCTTCTTCCCCCATAAAAGACGAGGGAAAACACCCAGAAATATGCAAGGAATACGAATAACACCGCATCCAATACTAATGCGTTTCAACTCACATACATATATGTATGACACATCGCAATGCGAATGCGAAAAACCACTCCTCCAACTCGTTTCAATTCACGCGCCCGCGTGGGGCGCGACTCACGCTCTTTCCTAAGTTGGACTACTTCATTGGTTTCAACTCACGCGCCCGCGTGGGGCGCGACTCAACGACGTTCAGGCCTTTTATGAGCTGCACAAAGTTTCAACTCACGCGCCCGCGTGGGGCGCGACTAAAGGTTACCAGTCTTCTAATGGTTTTGTATTCGTTTCAATTCACGCGCCCGCGTGGGGCGCGACTCGCGCTGAAAATCTACCTAAGATTCGCGATTGGTTTCAATTCACGCGCCCGCGTGGGGCGCGACGCATACCAACAAGCGTTTCTTCAATGGTTGGATGTTTCAATTCACGCGCCCGCGTGGGGCGCGACCAAGCAATGCCGAGGCAAGCGTCACGGGCAGAGTGTTTCAATTCACGCGCCCGCGTGGGGCGCGACATCATAGTCGTTGATGGTATCATTTTCCCTGTTGTTTCAATTCACGCGCCCGCGTGGGGCGCGACAGCCCTATCAGGGCCTAATGGTAATCAATGGATTACCTTTGCATTTCCGCGAAGTTATTGATTAATTGCCATTCTCACAAGAGCCCAATCACATCCACGAATCTAAACAGCTCATTATCAACCGGTGCGAACAGACAGCATTTTATGCCACACTTATGGTTCGCACGTGAGCTCTATACATGCATTTATATCAGAAGAGGGGCGTCCATGTCAAAAGCCGTTTCCACTCCAATATGCTCTATCTTTGAATGATAATTCTTTCCAAAATGATATATGCGGATTGAATCTGTTTTGGGATTTATGATTGACTTCAGCTGAGCACGCAGCATGGCCAGCTCTGCTCCTGACAAAGAACATTCAAATACCGAATTCTGCACCCTCTGTCCATAATTCCGACAGCATTTGGCCACTTTGCTAAGACGCCGGCTTCCATCGGCGCTCTTAGTCTCCACGTCATAGGTCACTAAAATATACATCTTTATTTTGCTATAAATACCGGATAATCATCTAAATCCTGCCGTAGATATCTTGCAAGAAGCATAGCCTGCACGTAGGGCAGCAATCCAAGCGAGATTTTTTCATTCAAAAACGGATGTACTATCTCCGTTTTCTTCTTATTCTGCCATGCGGTAAGAAATGCTTTACGCCCTTTGTCGGTAAATTCAACGGATATCCTACAGTCATCATCATGCACAAGAAAATCTGATGAAGATACCTGCCGCATATTTATCATGGACAGTACAAGCCTATCCACAATATACGCCCGCAACTCCTCCATAAGGTCAAGTGCGAGCGAATTACGTCCGGGACGCAACGTATGCATGAATCCTACTGCCGGATCGAGCCCGACGCTCTCCAGAGCTGAGGCGCAGTCGGCGGCAAGCAATGAATAGCCGAAGGACAGCATGGCATTCACTATATCCGTAGGTGGCCGTTTATTACGTCCGGCAAAAATGAAACATCTGTCATTATTCAAGATCAGATTGGGGAAAGCGCTGAAATATACCGAAGCGGCCTCTCCCTCTATACCACGCAGTGTCTCAATAGAATCCGCCACCTGAGCCAACCGATAACAGCGGCGTAGCTTCTCAGCACACTGCTCCACATAGGCGGCGCCACTGCGGTCAGGATAGTCACGTATAAATCGCCGGAGTAGTACCCTGCTGTTATAGATTTTTCCGGTGACTGCTATGGATGACAGATGCAACGATACGTCCTGATGCTGAAAACGGCTATATTGACGCGTACGTAACAGCACATTACCGCACACCGGCCCCTGTACGCGGGCAATGAAACGACCTTGGGGCGTGAAGAATGAAAGCCCAATCTTTTTATCGGCGCACAGCTTCATCACTCCGGGACTTGCACCCTGATAGCCAAACGTGCATATCGCCTCAATGTTCTGCGCCGGAATCCGGAATATTTCCTGCCCCTTGACCGAAACCACGATATTGGTCCCGTCCTTACTCAGATAGGCATCAGGAGTAGTGACATACAGTGTATTAAGAATCCTCTTCATCAAATCGGGATAACAGGTAGTGTTTTACATTTTTACCGCAGATAGATGGGATACAGAGATCGGCCAACGAACAGGACCTGCATGCCGGGGTTTTCTTCCCGGGTGGGGTAACTCCAGATAGTGCTATATCATGCATGCGTCCTACGATATCTTCTACATCGGCTCTTAAGGCATCTGAAATATCAAGATATTCCCTATGACGCTCCTCCCAATAAAAAATTGCGCCTTCGCTGATGTCAATACCCAGAATCTCCTCCAGAATCATGGATTGAGCAACCAGCTGCATACGGTCGCAATCATTCACCTTACGGCGGCCTCGCTTATACTCCACCGGAAGAGCGGTAAACTGCCGGCTCCGAAGCAACTCCTTCTTTGAACAGTCAACTCCGGGATAGGGATGAAGTTCCACCGCATCGGCTATTCCGGTCAGGCCAAGCCGCGACGACGCCAGACGCACACCCCTTAAGGTTATGATATCAGAGCCATTGGTCTCACGCATAAACGGATTGTCAACATTTTCATGGAGCAATGCGCCCTCCGTTGTGAGCAGATTCTCAGCCCACAACTGTTCAATATGAATCAATGCCCACTGCCGGGGGCAGAACATAAAGTGCTGAATCCCCGACAGCGACAGCATTTCATCATCAGAGTATGAACTTCTGACGTTCATTAGCGTCCAGCAAGCCCGTCAGAACACACGGTTGCAGCTCACGCCTGAAGGCATATCCTCCTCATCAACCGTAATCGAATAGTCATCAATACCACGTGGTGTGACCACATCCTCTTTCCTGACCACTTTAACCCGGTCAAAAAGCTTGTTGGCCGGAGCATTACCCAATTCCGATGAGTGTTCAAAGACAATCAACCCGCGTGCTGACATAAGTCCGCGTGCAGCCGAACGGTCATTATCAAACATATTCTCCAAAGCACTCCAGAACAGGGTCAGGTCCTCGTCAGAAAATCCGGTCTGCTTGGCTAAATTAGCCGAAATAAATCCGTGTGCCACATACAGTCCGTAGGGCACGGTCGACTTCCGCCCAAAATCACGTTCTTTATCTTTACCAGCCTTGGTAACAGCCATACGTGTAATGGTATGCGTATGGCTGAATACCGGATCAACCGAACGTGCGAATGTGAGCTGTATCGGGCCTCGTACCTGACCCTGCTTATCCTTTGTAGCGATAACGGCACCAAACGAACGGATATCATAATACTTCTCACACAGAGCTGTCTTCGCAGTCATCTTTCGCTTGTCCTTTTCTTTCACCTTCTTTACGGCGTCAGTAGCGTATATCTCCTCCACTCGGTTGTCAAGCACAGCAGCTTCCTGTATGAATATATCATAACCGGGTATGCCTGCTTTTGCCAAATCGACATAGTTGCGTACCTTGCGCTTAAGACATACATCTGTTACAAGGCCGAGGCCGGTTTCGGCATCAACACGTGGCAAGTTGCCGGCGTCGGGATCGCCATTAGGGTTACCGTCCTGCACATCAAAGATATATACAAAGTCAATACGATTTTTAATTGTTTCCATATCTATATTATTGTCTTTATGTTATTTACCGAGTATTATTCTGATTTCGTATTATTAAACAGGGCATATTTCTGATGATAGTATCCCACGAAGAAGCGCCCCTGATCAATCAGGTCAAGCCTTGCCGGAAAGCCGGAAGCCGGAAGCATGGTGACAATTTCCTGCTTGAGTTTCTCAAAAAACACGCAACTGCTGGCCGTCAGCTTCTCCGAGTGATGTATCGAAAGTGTGAGCATGGAGGGAAATACATTGGCAGGAGTAGCAGATGCCGCCGTAAGGTATGTGGTACGGATTGTATCACCTCCGTTTGTATTACTCTGGATATGCTCCAGTACTGCTGCAAGACGTCCGCAGAGATATCCGGGGTTGTCATTAGTCATGTCTAACATAGGTTGCAATGGTTTTATATTATTTTTTAATCTTGTAACTCGGTTGATATATGCCTTCAGTATTCCTGCACGGCAAGGCGATATCGGCATCTTCACATCAGCCCTGATACGTTCAAGAGCCGAAGTGTACAGCGCGAACGGATAGTGCGCTCCGGTAGTGATGGCCTTGAGAGTGCCCTCAACAAGAGGTGGCGGCACATCTGACGGCTTTCCACTCAACGTTATGGCCGATAGCATTGAATATATTCCGCTATAAGGACGGCGTTTGTCCGGCCGACGACTGTCGGCAATCTTCATATCATCAAAATGCTGCAATATCTTGCAAGCAAATTCCTTGAGAGTGATGTCATCCCATGACACTACGGCAATACGGCCGGTGTTCGGAGCAAGTCCAAGAATATAAAAGCGGTCATCAAGCGTGGTCTGGATCTGTCCCGACCAGATGCTCCGCATCAACTTCTCCATCTTGCCGAGCTTCTCGTTCGGGTCATCCTTTTTATCAAGGTCCATGTTAATATAGTCCAGAAATGACGCCTCAACACTCTTGGACACTTCGGTATTATTAGAGCCCCAGAAAAGAAATACACGGTCACCGATCTTTATCTTGTTGCCGGAATCTTTCCCGAGCATAGCCTTCAAAGCTGTAGTATAGGCAAATTCGGCTTTCTTCGATATAGGCGCATTATATGCCTGTGTCTTTCCATACGAGTCATATCCCGAATTTACCTGAATCCCTACAAGTGCGGCCATAGGAGAATTGCCGGGAACGGGGGTGGCTGATGTAGTGCGCACCAATTGACTGTGTTCACCTGTAATCAGGCATACACCCTCACGCACATCGTCACAGTCATCATCATATGGCTCCCTGCACAGGTACAGTTTTTCAGCTATCAGCTCTCCGTCGCCTTCCAACTGAAATGAGAAATTGGATGCCAGATTCTCCTTGACTACCTCAAAGAGAGGGTCGCGCGACATTTCATCAAGCATCACATCCTTAGGGCGCTCATAGAAGGACTTGAGGGCCTGTATTGATGTATCGTCAGGATTATCAGAGGCCACACGGCTGATCATATCAATGAACAGACGGTTACACTCCTGATGTGCGTCCTCCAGCCCGAGTACATATTTGCCATTATCCCACAGAACATTCGCCTTAGGGGCACTTGTACGCCCAACCCCTTTCGGAACGATAAATGAAGCGCATCTCTTCTTATCAATGCGTTTTGACTCGAACCGCTTGAAGTGTCCGCCGGCATCAATGACAATAACGAACTCTATCTCCTTCAATTCAGCTCCATAAGGAGGCAGATTACCGATACGGTAATAATAATCGTACAGAGCTTTCAGTATCATCGCAGTATCTCCTTTCCGGATGGTGACGGTACTATGATAACGCCATTCTCCATTTTAGCATTGTAGAACATCGGGGTTATATTATCAGGATCAGAAAAATCCATATCATAGAGCATTATTCCGAAATCTCTTGACTCCTGCAGCAGATCGTTATCGGGCACACCCCCATCCGGGAGCAGACTGAAGTAGGCCGTGCATTCACGCGTACCAAGATACGGCATAGTGAAGCACTGCCCCTTTGACGCACGCCGTTCAAACATAGCCTGATACTTTGCCGGATTTTCATCGGCGCCCGCTGCATGCGCATGTTCTCCCTGACGTGCCTTCGGTGGGATATACACCATTCTGGCATATATGCGGTAACGTACATCGCGGAGCATTATCGAATTTTTCTGTTGCCGGTTCTTCGTAGCGTCTATTGGCTTCGCCTTGGCATTGCCGGCTCCGACAGCCCCCACTTCATTACGCCGGACAGAAAAATGCTTTATCGGATTCAGCACCTCTATACGGGTGATTTCCCACCGTATCGCCGGTTTCCAGAATATGGACTGGAATATATTACGTGCCGCCGATGGAGTGATCACATCATAGCTTACACGCTCCACTTTCAGCTCAGGGCGTGTGAAACATGCAATATCGCCCCATACTTCCAATCCGTATTCTTTATCAAATTTATCCATTATGGTATTGTCTATATTACAAAAGTTTGTTCGATATATTCATTGTTAACCTTCAGACCGGTAACCGGATCATACTGAGAGGCAAGAGGGATATGATAGAATCCCTCCCACGGCTCTTCGATAAGTCCCGCTTTACGGAATTCATCAAACTGCCGTTTCCTGACAGTGACACTATATAACCCCAACTGACGCACAAGACTGCGCGACGGCCCATATCTGCGCAGCGATTCCACAAGATGCTCCGAGTTATCGTAATTGACTATCACCGGAATACCCTCGTCATCTATCATCCTGAATTTCCCGGCTGCCGTCTCAAACGCAATATTTCTTGGATTCTCAGTCAATCCGATTATATTCTCTTTATCAAATGACGGCGTCTTGGAATACAGAATCCGGAAATATTCTGTCATGGCTGCAGGCGATAGCCAATCCTGCTGCGGATTGACCGACAGCATCTGCCGCATCGCATCAGAAGCCGCGGAAATCATTCCATGGGCCCTGAATCCGTCCAGATCAAACACGTGTGTGACTCCCTCGGCTGCCCGGCCCTCACGATTGCATCTCCCGGCAGCCTGCACTATGGAGTCAAGCCCGGCAAGCTGGCGGTAGACTACCGGAAAATCTATATCCACCCCGGCCTCTATAAGCTGTGTCGAAACCACTCTCAGCGGACCGCTATCAGGCCGGCTTAAAAGCTCCTTAATCCGTTCTATTGTACATCGGACATGCTTAGGGCACATCATGCGCGACAGATGTACCGCCGTACCGTCATCGGGTAAAAGGCTGAAGAGCTCCAGGGCTATGCGGCGGGTATTGACAATACACAGCACCCGGTTATGCGAGGAGAGAGATGACGCCACTTCATCCAACTCCATTCTACGCTCAGGCATCGTTATGGACACACGCCTCAACCTGTTGTGCAAGTCCATGTCCGACGGTATTATCGCCCTCACATCGCCACTTAACCCGTGCAACACAGCCTGCCCCAATCCCTTGTGTTCGCCCGTCAGTACAGGCTGACTTGCAGTACACAGCAGGACCGACATCCCGAAAACACGCACATACGAATCCATTGCATTCAGTATCGGCTGCAGCAGTGAAAACGGCATGTTCTGCACTTCATCGAATATCACCACACTGTTGCATAATGAATGCAGCTTACGGCAACGTCCGGGACGATTGTCAAACATGGATTCAAGCAGCTGTACATTCGTTGTCACCACAATCGGCATATTCCAGTTCTCGACAGCCAGCTTGTTTCTATGGGACATCTTTCCCTCATCCACTACACTATGGTGCTCCAGGACATTCTCATCACCGAATATTTCGCGTAGAACAGCAGCTGTCTGAGTAATGATACTTGTATACGGAATAGCTATTATGATACGTTTCTTGCCACAGGCAATGGCATGATTGATAGCCCACACCATTGATGCAAGAGTTTTTCCGCCGCCGGTAGGTACCGTCAGTTCGTAAAATCCAGCAGGTCCACCGCTTTTGGCCAAACATACACCCTGCACTTCCGAACGCAATAGGTTCAGTTCGCTTCTTTCAGCATCATCAAAACGCGACATCCACGCATCAAGACGCTCTTTCAAGGATGCCATGCTGACCTCCACCGCCCTGCAGCCATAATCATCAGGCTTCATGAAACGCTCGGTATCAAGATAATCGGCATCAGTCAGGCAAGAGAACAGCATCCTTGTCAAATGCGCTATATCCCCCTTGCGAAGCGGCACATCCGGTTTTTCAGGTATAAGCGCCGGCACCCGGACATCAACATCCTCCGGCATCGGTTCGGACAATACTACCTCAAGAGAATCACAGTCATACAATCCCCGGTGATGGCCGGCAATTACATTGGACATAATATGACAGGCATCCGGAAAATGACGCTCAATTATCACCCCTCCAATATGGCTGTGGCTCTTATCCCCATAGCGGCCGGCCTCCATATCACAGCCTGACACTATCCTTATGTACCGCTGGAAATCGCGCCGTTCTTTCCCACGGTCATGCATGAGCCCCAGAAGCCGGCCCCAATTTGCCAATCCAAATTCCGAGGCGAAACCCGATGCAAGCTCCGCCACTCCTGCTGAATGCTCGTCATTAGTCTGCACAATCCATTGCCCATTGTCCACAGATTGATACAGATGTGATATGATTACGTTACGCTCAGGCCTAATTATCATAATAACAGCGCTTTCTTGTCTCTATTTACAAAGAAAGCATTATTAATGTGATAAAACAGCGTATCGTAGCGTTAATTTTCATTAACACCAATCATTTCGGCAACCGGTGCAGGTTATGCAAGGTCGAGAAGGGGGAGGTAGCGGCCGTAGCCTTCGGCTTCCATGCGTTCGGCAGGGATGAAACGGAGCGACGCGGAGTTGATGCAGTAGCGCAGCCCTCCCTCTTCGGCGGGGCCATCGGGAAAGACGTGGCCAAGGTGGGCTCCGGAGGATGCGGATTTCACCTCGGTGCGGATGCGCCCGAAAGAGGTGTCGGTCGATTCATCTATCAGCGCCTCGTCAATGGGATGCGTGAATGCGGGCCAGCCACACCCAGAATCATATTTGCGCGACGACATGAAGAGCGGTGTGCCGTCAACGATGTCAACATATATGCCGGGGCGGAATTCGTGGTCATATTCGTTGACGTAGGGGCGCTCGGTGGCCCCGTTTTGCGTCACTTCCCACTGCAGCGGAGTGAGCCGCTCGCGCAGTTCCTGCTCACGCGCCTTGTCGGCGCTGCTTTTCGCTTGCATGTTCCGTGCCTCACGGAATAGCTGCGGGTCAACGTGGCAGTAACCGCCGGGATTCTTCTCAAGATAATCCTGGTGGTACTCCTCGGCGGGATAGAAGTTCTGCAGCGATCCGTATTCAACGGCCAGCGGGCTTGTATGGCGGCGCTGAAGCGTGGCTATAAGTGTTTCCACTACGGGAGCATCCTCCGGATCGGAATAGTAGATTCCTGTGCGGTACTGTGTGCCCACATCATTACCCTGACGGTTGACCGCCAGAGGGTCAATGCTACGGAAATACAGCATCACCAGATCGGTGAGCCCGACACGCGATGGGTCGTAATCAACCTTTACAGTCTCGGCGGCACCAGTATTGCCAGTGCATACCTGTTCATACGTGGGAGAGGCTATGCAGCTGTTGGCATATCCGGCAACGGTGCCTGTCACTCCGGGCACAAGCGAAAACAACCGGGCCGTGCCCCAGAAGCACCCGCCCGCAAAGTAGATAGTCTTAGTCATACATATATAACGCGAAATCGGCCGGATATTACCTCCGCCCTGCAATCTTTTTCTGCCAGCAGGCTATCCCGGCTGCTCCAGAGAGGGGTAGCCATCGTAACCGATGGCTTTCGTTTTCAGTTCCGGAGGCAGTGGCGGCAGTTCCGTGCCTATGACAGCTCGGTACAGACTCTCCGCTATTATCCTGGCAAGTAGCAGTCGCCGCTGCGACCAGAGCAGCTGTTTCCATTCGATGCGCATCACCATATGGTTGGCATCATGGCGGAAGTTCAGTTTCCGCAGGAAATGCCGTGAGGAATTCGTGTTATGATATTTCTGATGGTCAACGGTCAGGTTCAGCTCTCCAGCCACGGCGTCCTCCAGCAGTCCGTAAAATTGCTCGTATGTGCGGCCGTCCTTTATGAAAAGGTCATCGCCGGAAGTGCGTTCATCCCCTTTCTTGCCTCCGATATTAAGATGCAGGTTTGTAGGATATGGCGGTTCGAGCGCTCCGCTCGCCACCAGTATGGTCAACGACCATGCCCCCTCACGCGACATCAGCCGCTCAAGGTCGGCGGCATATTGGTCGAGGCCAGGCACATCAGCGGCTGTATCGAACGCATAATATGACTTATACGGCGCCCTTGCCCCCACTTCACGGCTTATGTAGTTGAATCCCCCGAAATAAGCCAGATAGAAACAGAAGTGGGACAGTCCGGGGTCAATCATATTGGATGGGGCCACAACCGTGATTCGGGAATTGCGGTCAATCAGGCATCCATAACAGGTGTTCTGCGGGAAGTGCTCCACAGCTATGCGGTCGGCCACATACTGCCCGTCGTCAGTAGGCACCGTGGCGGCAAGATTGACTATGCGGAAACCGGGGCCATGGTCAACAGCCTCCTGCAGATTGTCGGACTTCATGTTGAGCCGCGCCTTCAGGTCATCGACACTCCTGAACGGCGGCACGGCCTGGATGCCGGTAGGACGGTCAAGCTTGCGCTCAAATCCGTTGCGCAGCAGAGCCGCATCGCTCTCCACCTTTTCGCGATGGTTGCGGTTTTCTATGGCGTCAGTGAATCCGGCTCCGATTATACCTGTCGGGACAGCCACAATAGCGATACCGAGCAGCCCGACAATGCATGCTATGATACGCCCTACAACCGTGACGGGTGGGGTATCGGCAAACTGTCCCGGGTCGCCTATATACTGGGCAAAAGCCCACATTACTGACACAGCCCCATTGTCGTACACATCCGGCTGGGCATCATGCTCGGCAAAGAAAAGTATCAGACTGAGTATGACCGTTATGACAACAAGGAACTGCATAGCCACGATGAGTTCATGGCGTTTCTCACGGACGGCATCGGAAAGCAGATTGAACGACTTCGTGTAGCGGCCTATGCGCAGGGTGCGCACCACACGGGCCGTGCGCAGACATTTGAAAGCCATGACCGGAAGCGGGAACAGCCACTGCAGATAGAAAGGCAGCGTGGACACTACGTCAAGAAAGCCATAAAATGAAAAACAATAGCGCAACCGTCCCCTCCAGCCGTTCCAGCGGGGATTTATCAGCGGCGCCACCCATATCCTGAGGCCAACCTCAACAGTGAAGAATACCAACGTGACCACATCCACCCAGAAAAGCACCCTGCGCCATTGAGGGGCAAGGTCAAAAGTGGATAGAAATATCTCTGTGGTACTCAACAGAATCATGGCTATGATAAGCCAGTCAACGATATTGTGCCACTGCCGCGTATGCAGATTATCATCCAGTGCCCGCGCCAGCTCCTGCTTGAGCCGGCTTACAGAGTATGCCATCAGCGCTTTCTCTTTTTCTTACCGGTTACAGCCCCAAGCACCATGGAGCCAATCTTTCGTTCAAGACCTGATTTGGTAGTAGGTATGCCTGTGGCACGGGCAAATTTCTGCTTTGCAGAGGTAATACCGACTGCACGCTTCCATGAAAAAGATAGTCCGGGTATTTTCATAATCACAACATTCCTAAAAGGTAAAGAATCAGACAGCCGCCAAGAACAATCCAGGTCATGCAGCCTCCGCAGCCACACCCTGAGCCGCCATTACTCCCGCCGCCGAACAGCCATTGCAGAGTGACCACAGCTATGATTGCCTTGATGAAGTCTTTCATTTTTCGTATTTCAGCCGTTCACGCAAGCGGGCAATCTCAGCCATACGGTTGGCTATATCGGACTGCTTCGTACGGATATTACCGTCGCAATAAGCCTTATATGACTTATCCTTCGACGCTGACTTGCGCGAACGCCACAGAGCCACCTCGGCCCTTTTGGCTGCAACGTAAGCCTTCTTACTGTCTATTTCAGCTTTGACTGATGCCTTGCTCATGGTATATAAAGATTTTAGAGATTAAAAAAGTGTTCTCCGTACCATCCGTATCTGGCGGGCGAAGAACACTTGAAATTCCATAGAGTATCACTCCTTACCTGCGGCGGCAAGTGTGATATCGTTATCGCTCAGTTTAGTGTTGGCGGGATTGGCCACCTGAACACCTATACCGAACATCTCTCCGAGTTTCTTCTCAAAGTTACCTACACGAAGATTGCTGCCGAATGTAGCCTCGCCACCCTTGGCTCCGCTCTTGGCCATAAGGCTTGCAAGCGTAGCGTCGTCATTGGCCGGGGTCTTGCATGCGGCGGTTGTGTAAACTCGCAGCGAAGCTCCGAAAGCTTTCTTAAAATCAGCCTTGAGGGTCTTTACCTTCTTACGGCCGTCAATACGTAAATCTGCCATAATTGTTTTGCTTATATTAAATTAAAAAATTCCGAATTTCTTGATTTTATACCGTGAGAGCTTGTTCATGCTCCAGCTCAGGGCTGTACAGAGATGCAGCTGACTGTGCGGCATGATCGGCAGCCTCCTGTTTATCAGACGGGGTGCGCTTTGACCCTACCATGTTGATAAGTGAGTCGGCCTTACCGTCGGCAATGACGGAGGATGCGGTTGATGCCAATTTGTCAAAAAATCCCATAATCAGAGAATTTCAAATTCAGTCCTGCGATTGACGTCCGACGTCGGGGCAGCGCTATCCTTGAGCTGTGTGCTGCCCAGCCCTACAGCCTCAAGACGTGACGCGTCAATACCTTCCTTGTTCACGAGGAAGTCAACGGCTGCCTTGGCACGATCCTCGGAGAGCTTCTGATTAGCTGCGGCATCCCCCTCGGCCGAGGTGTGTCCTGCTATGCGCAGGCGCAGTTCGGGATTGGCGGTGAGTATCTTGGCCAGATCATGAAGAGCCAGCTTAGCATCGTCATTGAGGTCCGACTTTCCTTTTTCGAACTGTGCGGCATTGAAGCTGGTTTCAATAGCCTCGATCTGCTGTACATATACAGTGTCGCGCACCACAACTTCCTTCTCTACAATCTTCTCTACAACCACCGGTTCACTTTCCTTCGGCTTGAACAGGAAGTAGGCGATAACCCCGAGCACTACCACCCCAAGGAGAATCCACAGCCATGTCAGACTCTTCTTTCCGGCAGGCCGCGGAGGAACATAGCCATTGAGGTATTCAAGGCGATAACCACCCTTTTCCCCTTTCATGGTTTTCTCAAACTCAGCCACCTCGATACCATAGAGCGCACCCTGCTGCACAATGCGTTCAAATGACGGCTTTGACCATACCTGACCGAGAGCTATCTTGGAACCGTCGGCAAGATGAATCAGTTCATCATCCTTGGCAAAGTACAGACTCATCTTCTGGTTGAATCCGAGTGCTTCATCAAGTGGGAGGAAATTCTCCTTCACCCCCTTGTCAGGATTGACAGAGTTAGGGAACGCCTTGCGCAGATCCTCAAGAGTGGCCTGAGGATACATAACAACATACGCCTGGACTATACCGAGAGCGGTACGGTTCTGAGCCTTTCCAAATACACGAATCTTGTTTGCCATACCGTCACTCCTCTTCGTCGTTTTCAAATGACACTTCGAGGTCAGGTTCGTTCTTGACCATGTCGCAAAGCATCAGGATAGCGCTTTCACGGTCAATGTCGAGCGCCTCGGCCATGGCAAGAAGATTATAAATCTCTCCGGCTGTCAGCACACCGTCGCAGAGCATCATCTGCATAAGAGCCTGAAATACCTCTCCGGCTTCTTCAGGATCGACCTTTGCGGCATGCTTCACCGCGTATGTGGTGGCAGCCTCAGGAGTGAGATTCTGCACCTCCACCATAGCGGCGGTTATATACTTATGAAAATCTTTCTGAGGGATCTCGAAAGCATCGGCAATCTCTTCGGCGGTTACGCGTTCAACTTCCGCAAATTCGCCGTCGGCCCATATTGCTGCGGCAAGCAGGGATGCAAGGGTATTTGATGATGTCTTCATTATCTGAAAAGTCTTTTGATACGGTTAGCAAGTGAATTCTGAGCTTTACGGGCCTTGGCCATACGCTCACATATAGCCTTGCCCTCTTTAGTGCGTTTGTCAACCTTTCCGCTCTTGGTTTTCTTAAGCGTTGACTGAGTTTTTTTCGCGCCCGCTTTGGCCTTGGAGGCACGGGCTTTGGCAAGGCGCTCCTTGAGTTCCTTATACTCTTTGGTGCGTTTGTCCATCTTGCCTGAAGCTGTGGTTTTTACTGCCATATTATTTGATATTTTATATTTTTACAATTGTAAGATAAAATTGCTCCGAATCGATTACATATGGAGTCCATGCGATACGGTAGCTTGAAGAGAGGTGAAATTTAGTGTGAGTCTTGCCTACAGTGGGAGTGCCTTGCCAATCCATTACTCCGGGCCCGGCTGAAACTCCTTCGCCGGTTGAGAAAGGCAGACATGCAGAGGAGGCGCGCACCTGCCGGGTATAGGATGGATCATTCGTCAGCATCACAGCGAGTCCACAATTGACCTTCGGGAACAGGGCCTTGATTATCTCACAGCGGCGCACATCCTTCCAGAAGTTGTAGCGCACTATATCCTGTGCACCCTGATTGCGCATTATCTCCACCCGTTCCAGCTCGCGGCCAAACCTGTTGATATCACGCACCACCCTACGGGTAGGATATTTCAGTTCCACAGGACAATACTCATCGCCGCATCGGACCACAATGTCAAGATACAGATTGGAGTCCCAGTCATATCCAGCCTCTACTGCCAACGAATTAGGGATATAGCATTCCACCTGCACGTCATCATAGTGTCCGGATGCCCGAAGAGCCACAGCAAGCTGAAGCTGGAAATCGCCTTCATTAAACATCAGTTCAGTCTGTTCTGCAACGAATTTCCTGATGTCTCTTATCAGCAGCTCAAGCATTTCCGTACTTCCACTTGCCCGGGAGCCATCGTTGTCAACCGCTACGGCTGGAGGAACCGCAACCGGCAATGCGGCGCTATTTCCTCGCGCCGCATCGCGGATGCGTCTAAGTTCATTTATTTCCTCCAGTGTAAGTCCCATCAGAAATTCACCTTCCTATTTGTAATCTCAACTCTATATATCTCTCCATCCGGATTCAAAATCACGGCACCGAGCAGAGTAGGGAAAAGTTGGTCAGGATTATATTTGGCACGAACCTTTACGGCGAATGCCTCGAAATCATCATCGTCATCCGGCTCCATATTATCGCCTATAGAAATCAGCGCTTTACGCAAGCATTCTATGTCATTACTGTCTAATTCCTCACCCTCAATAAGAGTTCTACCCTTTGCAGTTTTGAAGAATATCCCATTTTGAGCAACGATATGGTCACGGCTTTGAGTGACCGCTGAGCTATTTGAGGCTTTAACAGAGCCTCCCCCTATTGCTCTTTCAAGTTTGGCTATACGGGCTTCAAATTCTGCAAATTTTCTTAATATTTCTTCCATTTCTTCTTCTGTTAATTCTTCGGACGATCTGCTATTTATAGGATTTGCCGGGCGATCCAACCGCACGTCTGGCTGACGGACTGGAATTGCGGGTGTATTCTTTGCCGATGACTTGCCCGCATCAGACAATACGGACATTGGATTCTTAAATGCTGACATTCCTGAACGGACAGATGAAACCATATCGTTCTTGTCCAGATTCGTAGCTGACAACATATTACCGAGCAACTGACTGTTTCGCTCGTCAACCTTATCCTTGAGTTTTTTCAGTTTGTCAAAAAATCCCATAATAGCTTACTTTGAAGCATTGATGAAATCAACAAGTTTCGAACCGTTCTGACGGGTATTTGATTTTTCGTTGATCTCGAAGCCTACCTCAGCAGCTATTTCACGGAGAGCGCCGAGCGTATTTGCGTAAGTGCGATAAGTCTCCACCTTTCCAGATGCCCTGCGGGTCACTACATACTCGCCGATCTCGGCCATCATACCATCGCCAAACTCCTTACAGATTCTGCGTCCGGTATCCTGAGTGTTCCATTTAGGATCTATCTCAAAATTCTTCAATGCGGCGATTTCACGAAGCGACCCGATGACATTGTCATAGATCTTGCACACACGTACTGTACCGCTATCCTCTACAGTGATGATATATTCACCTGCGATTGCTGATTTCTTTGCCATAATTTTACTGGTTTTAGATTTATATTTGGGGTTTTACAAAAATAAGTTACAATGCATGTATAACGCTGTCAGGTGCGTGATATCAAATTCCCGATTGTGTGATATAATATTTCACGCAATCAGCCATCACGACCATCATGGTTCTGCTTTAAGCCCAGGATATTATCAGATTGCCCCGCGCTCACAGGGGGGGGGGTATAACACGCTGATTCTCATTACATTGAAACGCCGAGGAATAATATTCAAAGAAATTTATGCCCAGCGCTTTGCTGATACGCCACAACAGATTGGTGTCAATAAAGGCACGTGAGAAAATATCATACACGTTGCGCCGGTCGCAATGTATCTTGCGGCTCAGCCATGTGACAGTGCGCTCCTGACGGCGCAACTCTTCCTCAATTATTTTGCCAATGAAAACCGGCTCCTTTTCAAGGGATAAATCTTCCTTTCTCATCGTTTGCATATTTATCGTTCGGCCTGCGCTCAATAGCACGGAATACGCTTCTTGATTTCCGTCTATCCAGCAAGACATGGACAAATATTGCAAACGGGATGCAACTTATTTAATCACGTGGATGCCTTACGGCCATCCTGGGGAGAAGAGCCGTTCCATCACTTTCAGCCGCAAAAACGACCGAATTGCCAAGATGATGTAATCCCCCCGCTGCCACATATGATGAATGAGGCAGGATGCAACGCAAAAATAGTAATCACTATGATATCCGCAAACACATAAGTGTGAAATTTAATTTCACACATCTACTAATCACGCGTTATTACCGACATATATCTTTATTAGATATACATTCATAATGTCAAAGATACCGGTGCCGGAACTTTCCACCGGTTTATCTGTTGTTTTATTATAAGAAAGGTATCCACCTACGGCACTACCGGAGAATTAAACAACAAAAAAAACGAACAAACGAATTATCCCCTAACACTATAAAAACTTCCTTCTATGAAAAAGTATTTAGCCGAATTCTTCGGCACAATGTTTCTGGTATTGCTGGCTTGCGGCAGCGCCGTGCTGGCCGGCCCGTCAATTGGAGGCCTCGGCATAGGACTATGCTTCGGGCTTGTCCTCGTGTGCCTATGCTATGCCATCGGCAATATCTCCGGATGCCACGTCAACCCGGCAGTTTCCTTCGGCATGCTCATCAGCGGCAAGATGTCGGTCAAGGACTTCACAGGCTATGTAATCGCACAGCTGGCAGGTGCCGCCGTAGGAGGTGCGCTGCTGTTCTGGCTGAGCAACTGCGGCATTGACTTCAACTTCGGAGGCGTGACCGGCAGCAACAATCTGGCCACAAACGTCCTGCAGCCTGGCGCCACAGCCGGAATGGCTCTGATAGCCGAGGTATTGCTTACCATGTTCTTCGTGTTCATAGTTCTGTCGGCCACTGATGAAAAGCATGGATTCGGCAATTTCGCCGGGCTGGCCATAGGTCTTGCCTTAGGGTTGGTGAACATCGTGGGAATTCCTGTTGACAACTGCTCCGTCAATCCTGCGCGCAGCTTCGGACCGGCTCTCTTCTCACCCGACGCATGGGGCGACTTCTGGATAATGGTCGTTGGTCCGCTCGCAGGTGCCGCACTCGCCGTGGTTCTCTATCGCCTGGCTGTAAGAAGCCGTGCAGAGAAGGCTTAAGCGCCCTGACGCATCAGCGCGGGCAGCTCGCTATGCCGCCTGCACTGCCCAAACCTTAACTCCACACACAGAAAAATAGGGAAAAATTTAATTTTTCCCTATTTTTCTCTATTTTCCCTATTTCCCTTTTCTCAGAGAGGCGACCTTGCGATATTATCATATCAAAGTCATGAAATGGAATTTCACGAGCAACTTGCCGATTACCGTCCTCTCGAACCTGTCGGTAACTCCGACAGGTTGCCTCATCTGCTAAAGCAGGAGCACAGATAGATACAGGGCCTTGATTACGGGCGGTAGAAATATTCCCTTTCATACCAACTGCTCACAAGTCCGGTGGATTTGTCAACATAAACGCGGAAATAGGGATTCCACTTGTTGGGTTCTTTCAGAATGTAATAAACGTCATATCTGATATAGCTGCCTGTATCCATTTTTTTCTTATAGTTGTAGAGCGATAGCCTGTGGATCACCTTTTCCAAAAGATCCCAAGGCGCACCAACAACGATATCGCCGTTCAGAGTCTTGTCTATGATGCTTTTGCCATACTTCTTGCAATACTCTTCATATTCGGCAACGGCTGTTCCCTGACGGTAGCTCTCATAATCTACTTTGGCTTGCTCATAATCGCTGTTGATTTTGGCACGGCGGGCTTTCTCCGCTTTTTCCTGGGCGAGAACCTTCGGCACGATATTGCCGTATTCATCGATAGCCATATCATCATTCTCCTTTCCTGAGAGATTGAGCCAACCGGGAGAGTATTTTTCGCCGTTAATTATTTTTATATCAGTGACGCTTAGAGTATTGCGCGTCTTATTAAAAAGGGCTGACTTAAGCAGTCCACGGCTCGTCTTGGCCGGAGAGTCATTGGAGTTGAGAATCAGGCGCGTTCCTGACGGGAATTTAATCACACCGTCCTTGAATGTGACCACATCGCCGGTTTTAATCTTTATGGTGTGTCCGAGGGCGGCTCCATCGCCAAACACCAATGTCCATGCATGGGTCTGAGGAGCACGGAAGGCTACCACATTGTCGCCATCCATAGTCACGGTGGCTCCGGAGGCGTTTTTCCATTCATTGGCCGTGGTGCTTCGGAATCCCAAAGACTGCATGAACTCACCGGTGGGCCTATGCTGGGCCGCTAATGAGAGGCCTGCCGTCAGCATAACAAATAGTATCAGGGCTTTACGTATAAGTTTCATAAGCTATATTGGAAGTATAAGTAAAGAGGGGGCGATAAGTCACTGTTTTTATCGCCCCCCGCTGTAGATTATTTTATGTCTAAAATGTGCGGATTAATCCTCATCGCTGCTTTCATCTACTACGTAGACGGGACGGAAGAAGCATTCGAAAATGTCAACATTCACATCTTCCACGAAATCGTCCTTGCTGCCATAAAGGAACTTTGAATCAAGATTCACCCCCTCGGCATTGCTTTTGAGCCACTTGAGCATTTCATCAGGCCAATCGGCAATGTTCATTGATTTCACCTTGGCAGCTGCCACGTAATCCTGAATGGGTTTGCGGATATGTTCAGGCAGTTTTGCGGCGACACTGAGCATTACATCGGAGCCATAGCATGCATACATGGTTTGATACGTACCCTTAAGCGGATTAACAAGCTTTTCTCCATTCTTTATGAAAGCGGTCTTGGGGAAGTAGAATGTTATTTTTGCACCATTCTTCTTTGAAGTGTATACAACCTTTGAAGGCACACCTGCCTGGTTGAGGTATAATTGAGCAACACAATTTTTGAACAACTCTTTGAATTCACCTTCAGTGGGAACACGCCATCCTTCGCCAAGATAGGCTTCCATATCCTGATCGCTGAGTTTCAAAAGCTTGCCGGAAGTTGTTTTGGTTGCACTGCCAAGGTCCACATCAGCCCATTTCACTGACAATCCCATATCCACAGGAGTAGGCTTCACTCCCGTTATGGTCTTTTTGACAGGTGTGTACTTGTCGGTTATTGTGCATTTCGGCCAACTGTGATGTTCTGCGAAAAGCGCTTTCCATGCGTCAACCTTGTCTGCGGGTACAACAATCTGGGTAAATTCGGGAGATTCCCAAAATGTGCCTAAATCTGTTTTGGGGATCTCGTTTCCTTCGAACTTTATTTCACGCAAACTCAAGCACATTGAAAAAACGTTACTCCCCAATTCTTTAACCGAAGCAGGAATAGTGATAGAACGAAGTTTATCAGCCCACACAAAAGTTCCATCCCCTATTTTAGTTAATGATTCAGGGAGTGTGATGGATTTAAGATTATGGCACCACTTAAATGCCTCACTACCGATAGTTGTCACGGAGTTGGGGATGACGATACTTGATAGGCTATTACATTCCCTAAATGTACCATCCTCGATAGTTGTCACGGAGTTGGGGATTTCGACGCTTTCCAATTTGTCACAATCGGAGAATGCAAATTTGCCTATAGAAGTCACCGAACTTGGGATAGTTACACTTATTAAGCCACTGCCACTGAACGCTTCCCTATCTATAGAAGTCACCGAACTTGGAATGTCTATGCGTTCCAATTTGCGACATTTTTTGAATGCTATTTCGCCTATGGAAGTCACCGAACTTGGAATGTTGACACTTGTTAATCCGCTGCTAACGAAGACTGCCTCAGCTATAGAAGTCACCGAACTTGGAATGTCTATGCGTTCCAATTTTTTACAATTAGCGAATGCCCATTCGTTTATGGAAGTTACCGAAGTGGGAATTACCACACTTGTCAATTCCTTGCACATATAGAACCCGGTGTTTCCTATAGCGGTCACTTTATATGTATTTGTACCATCAGAAACCTCCGATGGAATTTCTAAGTCGCCCGTTACTAGATTTCCAGGGTCTTCATCGGTGCCGGGTTTGGTCATGACTGTCTTGGCACTCTCGTCAACAACCGTGTAGATAAGAGTCTGTCCATTGTAAGTGTACTTAAAGTCACGTGCGGAGAGCTGTGCCGGGATCAGTGCCAGCAACAGCAGCCACATGAGCGCAGATAGCGCCGAGGCCCGGTTGTCCAGTTTTTTTCTCATGATGTTTTGTTAATTGATTGGTTTAATTGTATGATAATTATGGTTTCAAGCAGGTGTATAATCCTTTCGCAGGCAACCTTTATGCCCGGCCGCTCCTCGATCCGCTCAGTGAATAGGGTGAGCATGGATGTATCCTTGTCAGTGAATCCGGCACCGGCATAGGCATCCGTGGCAATTCCGGCAGCTTTGCAGAACGCGACAGCCTCCGGGGTGTTTTTCATCTGCTCCCAAAGGTTAATGCGCTCTTGCTTGCGCTCTCTTTTGCTTTTTGTATCCGAACCATGTCTGTATGACAATCCAAGCTTTATTATTCCGTCCTGAAATTGCATGAAGTACTTTAGTCCGGGTTCGGCCTTCGCGTCATACCACATCTCAAACAGTGGAGAGCCGTGTGACACCGTCACATTCACCACATCCGGTTGAAGCTGTATTCGCCGGAGAGCCTCACGCATGAGCACAAGATAGGGAGCCCGGGGAGGGAGTGCCGGGTTGAGAAAGTCGGAGTCGGTCAACTCCTCCCAGCCGGCACTGTCGATTCTGCTTACCGCACTATGATGAAAGGCAATGAAATCAATATACTTACTGATGAGTTGGCAGTCAAATTGGCTTCCCTGAGTCAAAGCGGACAGGTTATTCTCCATAGCCGAAGCCAAATCGCCATACGTCACATACCTCCAGCGGCTGGACACATCCTCGGAATCGCTATCGCTGAAGTCAGGGCGGAGAAGTGAGAGCAGAAGTAACCTGGGGGTAGATTTCTTAGCGAACTTATCGGCATATCGCTTCAGCTGCTTTGCATCGGGCCGGCTTTTGAATTTGTTCTCAATGACATAGAGAATCTCTCCGGCGGGGTTGCACAAAGCTATGTCCAGATTCTGATATTCCCTCCTCAGTGTAAGAGGCTCCTGCTGATTGTCGGTCCTTAGATTACCATCATGGAAAATCTCAGCCATCACATCGAAGAAGAATTTCCGATGACATGCCGCCAGGTAGGCAAGGAAATCTGAATGGAACAGCTCGCTGTTGTGTCCCGACAAAGCATACATGAGCGTATGACGCTCTTCCGCCGGACAGGCACCGGGCCCGGATTCCGTCAGAGGTGCCGACAAGTGCGTGTGACTGCTGACTGTCATGCCTGACTATAGCGCCGCCGGACCCTCTCTTTGGCTTCTGATTGGTTGATATACAGAAAACGTGAGGTCTGTACTGTTGCCCGTTCCACAGTCAGAGGCCTTCGCATTGCCCATCTCAGTTGAACGAGCAAACTTGCAGAGGCCTCACGTAGAATATGCTATACGCCCACACATGACACTCACGTACCACGCCGGGCGGAATATACATATCCACTAAGCCATCTACTGTTTGCTGCATTCTTGACTGAGATAAGAAAGTTGCGAAGTTTCTGACTGTCAAGAAAGAGCGTCGAGTAAACGCTTTCTATTATATTTTGGCTTGCCAAGCGGCAAGCCTATAAAACTGCAGTCCCACCCGCATAGCCCGTGACCGGGCCTCTGCGATGCGGTCTGCGACCTCAAAATTAGTAATAAAATTCAAAAACGCAACGGACCAAGTTGTAAAAAACGATTGTGCCGATAAAAATTCTAATTTCGTCCAACACTATAATATAATTCCGGTCTACACGAGAGAGGGCCTTTCAATACTTTTTTTTGGGAATCTCTTCACACAATCGCTTCCGGTTTACGATATTAAAAAACGATTGGCAAGCCCGCATAGGCCTGCCAACCGTCCATGTATTTTCATCTATTCCGGCCAACGGTGCCGGCTGATCTCCTAACGACATCCCATTCCGTTGTTAAAGGAGTCATTTACTGATATTCATCATATTGCGATTAGACAAGCATGGTTGGGCTTTAACGCATCTAAAAAGACAACAGCCTATTTAGTATTGCCAATCGCAAAGCTTGTTAATCATTACAGCGATAATCCGGCAGCATCAGTTGCCGCTGACAAGCATTCCTTCGGCAACTGAATCGGCCACATCGGGCCCCTTTGTGGCGCGAATAATCTCTATGGCAAAAGGTAGGGTTGTTCCGGGGCCTTCCGATGTGATAAGCCCGGGCTCAACCACAACAGTCTGCTTTACATACTCACCTCCATTTTCATTGATAGAATCTCCGAGGCCAGGATAGCAGGTAGCTTTCTTTCCCTTGAGCACTCCAAGCGGCGCAAGCACCACAGCCGGACCGGCGCATATTGAGGCGATACGGCCTTCATTGCTGACGTGCTCCATTATCTTATTCCTGACATCGCTGTTGGCCGCTAAATTCTGTGCGCCAGGATCTCCTCCTGGGATGATAAGCCAGTCAGCATCAGCAGTATTTACCTGCGAGATAAGAGAATCGGCAACGAGAATCTGCCCTGTGGCGCCCTTTACCTGAAGATTATTACCTACTGCCACAGTCACCACATCCATAGAAGCTCTGCGGAGAGCGTCTACCGTAGCCGTGGCCTCAACCTCCTCCACTCCCGGAGCGAGGAATATATACGAAGTTTTAGCTGTCATACCCATAATGCCAAAAATTATTGATAGTGCCGAAAAGGCACCTTTTAGAATTGAATTAAACATGTTGTTAAAATAAAATCTCTATCTATTCCAACATGCCCCGGCATATATTGTTCGACATTCCTGAGCTGATTTATCATATTAGCGAAGACGCATGGATTGATCGTTTAATGCCTCAATGCATTTAACCGGTCGCAATTTGTGACCAGTATGTTTATATTAAGGGACGATTAAGACAGGTTAAGTGATTGTAGCCCAAGATTGCGTCCCCAATTGGATATTGCTCTCCGGGACCGTCAGCAGCCGCTATATCACCCAGTTAAAACTCATTACGACACTGCAGCAATCAGCTATTTAAACAATTCTGAATGTGAACCGAGGCGATAGACAACAATCACATCATTTTCTTCATCATACCACACAAGGAGAAAATCACCCTCAATATGGCACTCCATACATCCGGCATAGTCGCCAATCAATTTATGAGCCTTATACTGTGCAGGCAGTTCGATTTCACGCCTCAGCATATCGAGAACATCATTCAGCGCCTCCAATTTCTTAGGTTGGTTCAGGAATCGCTTTAAGTCCTTCTTGAATTGCTTGGTGAATCGGAGTTCCTTCATACTCCGATGGACTTAAGCATAGCATCTACACTCGACGTGTCAATAGGGCCTTCTGTCCTGCCTGCTTTGGCATCTTCCATTGCCTGACGAGTGATTTCATTAGGCTCATGATAGACCGCATCCAGCAGCAGTCCTTCTACATAGTTGTTAAGGCTACGGCGGTCCTTGGCTGCAAGTTCCTTCAGTTTGTCAAGGAGATAAGTCGGCAAACGGAACACGTGGGCTTTCTTTTCAAGTGGTGTATCCATAATGATATCATTTTGATTACAAAATAAGTTCATTTTATAATCATATACAAGTCCTAACGCAAAAAGGTTCTAACCGAACCATACTGAATGTCACTCTTTTAGGCTGACTAATAACAGGCGGTTAAGGCAAAATCAATCAGAGATATCCATACCTTCAAAAACCAGTCAAATTAATTTAGCGATTAAGATTTTTTTTGCTTACTTTGCAGCATGAATCCGAAGTCAGATTCTGACATATTTGAAAGTTTAGAATAACTTTTATCACTTGATTTTGCCCATCGCAGATTCAATTATCGATTATCTGACAGCCATTATTGCGCCCTTACGCAACAGCTTCAGAAATCGAGAATATTGAAATTCATGGATGGACTCTCGGAGGAAGGCCTCCGTAAAACATATCAAGTTTCGCTGATTGCGCCGGTCTCTTAGTCCAAGACCGCATAGCAGTCAGTTATTTTTTCTCTAAACTTTCAAATAAAATGAAAAAAAATCTCAGACTCAACACCACACTCTCCCTGAAAGCCCTTGAAGCACAAGCACAGAAAGCGATAGCCCTTCAAGCTGTGCGCCAAACCCTCGCGACCAAACCCCACACCACCAATACAACTAAACCGAAGCCGGCAACATCCGGCTCACACGCCGGACGCCAATCAGCCAACGATTTCGAAAGAGAAGTAAAGGCTATACTCAACCTCCTCCGCGCCAACGCAGCCGAGAAGAAACACTTCATCGCCATCGATCAAATCGGCGAAGGGCTATCCGCAAGATGGCTTATATCAGTATTCAACTCCGATGACCTCAGCCGACAGAGGGAGGAAGAACAAACATACCGCGAGAATTTGCGCAATGGCGCCGACCGCCGACTCCTTGCCAAGCCCTATAAGGTTACGCCAATCGAGAAATACGGATTCTATCCCCATCCCGTATGGCCTGACAGACTCGGCTCCGTAGCCATTTACGGCAATGACGCCGCTCTGCGCAAGAGTATCATCGAGCAAATCAGCTATCTTTTCGGCCATAAGGTCGCAAAAGTATCTCTTGAAATGAGCCTCAGACCATTTGTAGACGTACGCTTCGCAGTTTGCAACAAATAAAACCAAGTCCAACTTCCGACACCCCTCAGTACACGTAAAAGGTCAAAAAGGCAATTGCCCATGGCAGGCAAGAGAAAATCTTCCAAATATTACTCAAATACAAGACTATTATCTTGCCTTTTTTATCTTTATTCCCTTTTTTGCCTGACTGAAGTGTAGCTTGCGAAATTTCAGTCAGTTATATTTCATTTATTGCAGTACATATAATTCACCCACAATGATCAGTCATCACGCAGTGATGAAGAGCAATTGTCCCGGCAGGGATGACTTTTCGCCCACATAACACTCCGTCTCTACCGCCATAAGCTGTTGCGGACTGGTAATGGAATCCGTGATTATCTGCCGCAAAAGCTTTCCGCGCAAAGTTTTCAAACGGTTTGAATTAGGTGTTTTTATTGAGCCTCCGGCCTGTATCTCCTGAAAATCAGCTTTCCACACCGTGGCCTTTTCCTCAACCCTCTTCCAGTCAATGCACCGGGCTGCATCGCCGGGAAGCAGATTCAGCACATCATAGTCCCTCTGATTCTCAATCCATGATATCACGCAATCCGTCACCTTCTGAGTCCAGAATGCAGCTAACGAGCCCCCGTCAGGCGCCAATTGATTCGTGAAGTCAAATCTGTACGGCTTTATTATATCGTCCGGACGTAGCCATCCGTAGAGCGACGATACTATCCCGACGCATCCATTGGCCCGCTCCTTTTCATCCGCGCTCAGCGATGAATACTCAAAAGCCCTGAACACAACTCCTGTAAATGCTTCAATAGCCACGCCGCCCGACTCCTTATAAGGAAAATCGTATATCATCTGCTGCAATTTGCGGGCCATGGGGACACTTATCTTTACCTTTGCAGCGATTTCATCAACATTCATCGACTCCATGCGATGCATAATATCGCATGCCGATGACTCAAGCACAGGTCTATGGCACTCCAACGTCTGCGTCGGCACCTGACTTGCGCACAGCGCCATAGTTTTCGATTCAGCTATCAATACAAGCATATTATAAAATCATAGATATCTCAACCACAAATTTAAGCAATTATCCGCAATCTCAGCGATTAACCGCACCGACACTTGGCTTCGCCACGCTATGCATACACCCTACTCAACCGCACGTCCCATCTGAAATGCAAAAAGCTGAGCGGTCGCGCGATGCGATGCCCAGCCCTTTGATATTATTTACGTTAAGCGTTTATGGTCGGCTTAATACTCTTCTTCGTTGAAGAAGAAGTCCTCTTTGGAGGGGTAGTCGGGCCATATGTCTTCGATGCATTCGTAGGTGTCACCTTCGTCCTCCATTTCCTGAAGGTTTTCTATCACTTCGAGGGGAGCACCTGAGCGCATGGCGTAGTCTATGAGCTCATCCTTTGTAGCAGGCCAGGGTGCATCCTCCAATTTAGATGCTAATTCAAGTGTCCAGTACATATTGTCAGTGTTTTTATAGATTTTATTGAATTGAGTCCGCAAAAGTAGTCATTTTTATATAACTACCTACATAGCTAACAATTTTTCTCCCAAAAAATCTCCTCTCGCCCTGCTTTTACGTTGCAGAATCGGCCGAGTGCGAAGAGGAAGTCGCTCATGCGGTTGATAAACTGCATCACCAGAGGGTCGATGTCAGCCTCCTCGGCCAGTGTCAGTATGCGCCGCTCTGCCCTGCGGCATACCGTGCGTGCTATCTGTGCTATGGCCGATGGGCGGGTGCCCCCGGGGAGTACAAATCTGCGCAGCGGAGGGAGGGATCCATCGATAATATCTGTCATCTGTTCCACCCGCGCCACGTCGGCGGTGCTGATTCCTACCGACATGGTGCGTCCCTGAGGCATCTCGTCCGGATCTGTGGCCAGATAGGCTCCTATGTCAAACAGGCGGTTCTGCAGATATCGCAACATGGGTATCACTTCATGACTGTCGGGAAGCTCCTGTGCTGCCAGGAGTCCTATGTGGGAATTAAGTTCATCAAGGGTGCCGTATGCTTCTATCCGTGGATGGTTCTTGCGCACGCGGTTGCCGCTGACGAGTGAGGTCAGGCCGCTGTCGCCGGTACGTGTGTAGAGTATGCTATGTTTCATAATAATGCGCCGGAAAGGCTGGTGCCTTTCCCGGATGCAAATATAACAAATTCCGCTATTACGAAGTTAGAATTCGAACCGGTCGATATAGTATTGGAAGAAATTTACTTTAAGGACGTTGCTTATTTTCAGAAGCAGCTCTGCATCAATACTTGACCGATGGAATATCTTATAGACATTGGTCCGGTTACAGTCCAGTTTACGCGCGAGCCAGACCACTGAACGCTCCTGCCGGCGGAGTTCATCCTCGATGCACTTTCCAATAAAAATTTGGCTCATAGATTTGTAAGGTATTAAAGATAACAGAATGGGGACGCGGATTCCGTCACTACTCATTCCTGCCTGAGGCACCGCCAAGTGCCTTTGTCCTCTGAATAAGTTATGCCGGCCCGTGCCCCCAATATTCTGCAATATGGTGTAAACGGTGCTCACTCACTTATTCCCCGGGACAGTCAAGTTCGTGTTGGCGGTAGATTTCAGACAATGGGAATAGTCAATGCAGCGTAAACTGCGTCCAATATATATTTCACAGCCGTCATGATGAGATCTCTTTCTCGACGACTATTGTGGTGTATTTGGTAGGAATGGCTTTGCGTTAAGCGATGTTGTCAATCACAGAATCCCTTTTGGCTAATCATCCTGCACAAAGATAATAAATAGATTTCATTTTGCAACGCTTCATCGCTTTGTTTTTCACTCTTTTTAGGTATTTTACTATTTTGTCATTCATTTGTAACTGAATGTGGTGAATTTTCGTTAATCCATCGCACTTTTGACGCCGCCGGATGTTGTTACGACAGCGCTGTCCGGAGGGCCATATCAGGGCAATTCGTTAAAATTAACGAATAACGGAAAAATTTCCATATTTTATAGTGGCCGAACACAAAAAAACTTCTACCTTTGCAGTCAAACCTGTAAAAGGCAGCAATGCCCCGAGCAGATTATAACAGAGAATATTAACCATTTTATTTCAAGTTCTATAATACAATGAGCACTATTGATTTATCTCAGTACGGCATCACCGGTTCGAAGGTGATCCACAATCCCAGCTGGGACCAGCTTTTCATTGACGAAACCAACCCCGAGCTCACCGGCTACGAAAAGGGCCAGGAAACAGAACTCGGCGCCGTAAACGTAATGACCGGCATCTACACCGGCCGTTCGCCTAAAGATAAATTCTTCGTGATGGATGACACCTCAAAGGACACTATCTGGTGGACATCTGACGAATACAAGAATGACAACAAGCCCATCACTACCAAGACTTGGGACGCCCTCAAGGCTATCGCCGACAAGGAACTCTGCGACAAGACCCTTTATGTAGTTGACGCATTCTGCGGCACCAACCCCGACACCCGCCTCTCAGTACGCTTCATCATGGAAGTAGCATGGCAGGCTCACTTCGTGACCAACATGTTCATCCGCCCCACCGAAGAGGAACTCAAGAACTTCAAGCCCGACTTCGTGGTTCTGAACGCTTCCAAAGCTAAGGTTGAAAACTGGAAGGAACTCGGCATCAACTCAGAAACCTGCGTTGCCTTCAACCTTACCGAACGCATGCAGCTTATCATCAACACCTGGTACGGTGGTGAGATGAAGAAGGGTATGTTCTCAATCATGAACTACTACCTCCCCCTCAAGGGCATGGCTTCAATGCACTGCTCAGCCAACACTGACAAGGAAGGCGCCAACACCGCTATCTTCTTCGGCCTCTCAGGTACAGGTAAGACTACCCTTTCAACCGACCCGAAGCGTCTGCTTATCGGCGACGACGAACATGGTTGGGACGACAACGGCGTGTTCAACTTCGAAGGTGGCTGCTATGCAAAGGTTATCAACCTCGACAAGGACAGCGAACCCGACATCTACAACGCTATCACACGCGACGCTCTTCTTGAAAACGTTACTGTTGACAAGGACGGCAAGATCGACTTCACCGACAAGAGCGTGACCGAGAACACCCGTGTGTCATATCCTATCGACCACATCAAGAACATCGTTAAGCCCAGCCGCGGTCCTGCCGCCAAGAATGTAATATTCCTGTCAGCTGACGCATTCGGAGTTCTGCCCCCCGTATCTATCCTCTCACCCGAGCAGACAAAGTACTACTTCCTGAGCGGATTCACATCAAAGCTCGCCGGTACAGAACGTGGCATCACAGAACCCACTCCTACCTTCTCAGCTTGCTTCGGTGCTGCATTCCTTTCACTCCACCCCACAAAGTATGCTGAAGAGCTCGTTAAGAAAATGGAAAAGAGCGGTGCCAAGGCTTATCTCGTGAACACCGGCTGGAACGGAACAGGCAAGCGTATCTCTATCAAGGACACCCGTGGTATCATCGACGCTATCCTTGACGGCGCTATCCTCACCGCTCCCACCAAGACTCTTCCCATCTTCGACTTCACAGTTCCCACCGAACTTCCCGGCGTAGATCCCAAGATTCTTGATCCCCGCGACACCTATGCTAATCCTGAAGAATGGACTGCCAAGGCTACCAAGCTCGCTGAAATGTTCATCAACAACTTCAAGAAGTTCGAAAACAACCCCGCCGGTAAGGCTCTCGTAGCTGCCGGTCCCAAGCTCTAATCAGATAAGATTATAACTTGACCATAATATGATGCGGGCCGCACCTCGGCAAGAGGTTGCGGCCCGCTATTTTTTTCTGTTCAGGATTTCACTATCTTTGCCATATGAAACCGATATTCCTCATAGGCTACATGGGCAGCGGCAAAACCACACTCGGGCGTGCATTGAGCCAAGCTACAGGCATGCAGTTCATTGACCTCGACGAGTATATAGAAAACCGTTACCACATGTCCATATCCGAAATATTCAGCTGCCACGGCGAAGCGGGATTCCGCCAGCGCGAGCAGGCAATACTTACAGAAGTAGCTGATTTTGAGGATGTGATAATAGCCTGCGGCGGCGGTACGCCATGTTTCTACGACAATATGGAGCTAATGAACCGACGCGGCACAACCATATTGCTCGAAGCATCGCACGCCAGACTGTCAGAACGCCTTTCAGCCGCGCGCTCCAAGCGTCCGCTTATAGCAGCCATGACCGATGAGGAACTTGATGCATACATCAGCTCCGCACTCGCGGCCAGGATGCCCCACTATGGGAAAGCACTCCACCGCTTCTGCTCCGACCGCCTTGACGACCGAGCACAGATAGCGGAATCCGTAAAACAATTTATTGCCACCTTCAATCTCCCCGACGCCAATGAACACCAGCACTGACTCCACTCCATCCGTAATGCCCCAAGAGGTGACCACAGTCATGGGACGGCGCAAATTCACCATAGGTCTGCCCCGCTGCAACGATGCCTCCGAACGCCGCTTCCCCATAACACCCGAAGCTGCCAAACTGCTGTCGGAACAGGGGTTCTCAATATTCATGGAAGATGGTGCGGCCGATGTGATACACTATACCGCAGCACAGTACTCAGCCGCCGGAGTCCAGATTGTATCACGCGACGAGGCCCTGCGGTGCGACATTGTGATACACCTTGCCCCTTTGGCATCGAAAGATATACGCCGCATGCGCCGCGGCGCCATGCTGCTGACGCTTATGACACTGTGCCGGCAGACACCCGACACTGTGCGCACGCTACTTAAGCAGAGCATCATTGCCATAGCGCTTGACCGCATCACCGACTCCCGGGGCAACTGCCCTATAGCCGACATTCTGGCAGAAATAGACGGCCGCGCGGCCATAGCACGCGCGGCATCGCTCCTTGCCGACGCCAAACATGGCAAAGGCATACTGCTTGGAGGTGTGGCCGGAGTAATCCCCTGCGAAGTGACCATCATAGGAAGCGACCTGGCAGCCTGTGCCGCCGCACGCTTCGCCTCAGGCGTAGGAGCGCTGGTACGCATGTTTGACCACGACGTGTACCGGCTGCGCCGTGCCATGCGTGAACTTGGCCCGACCGCTGTAGGGGCCTCGCTTCATCCGCGCGGACTGCAGTCGGCCCTCCGCACAGCCGATGTAGTTGTGTACACCGATGTCACCCCCATGCCTGAAATCACACCCGAAATGATTGCAGAGATGAAACGCGGCGCCATAATATTTGACCTTACGGCCAACTGCGGCAAAGCCTTCCCCTCTCTTCCGGTAATAGACCTTGCCAGCAGCGCACCGGTTGATATATCTCCCACCGCCACCTCCCGCGTGTGCTACGTCAACGCCGGCTCCTCCGTACCGCGCACTGCCGCCATGGCACTGAGCGATGCGCTTATCACCATGCTTCGCGACATAGTGACATGCGAGGGAATCACCAATGCCCTCAAACTCCTGCCCGGACTGCAGCGGGCCGCATTCACATTCCTCGGAAAAGCCGTAGATCCCGACATAGCCAAACTCGGAGGCACACGGCATGTGGATATCAACATTTATCTGACACTTTCATGAGCAGCAAAGGACCGAAATATTACGTTGTATGGGCCGGACATGACACCGGAGTATTTGATTCGTGGGAAGAGTGCAAGCTTCAGGTAGAAGGCTTCAACGGGGCCCGTTACAAAAGCTTCCCCACCAGAGAGCAGGCCGTGGCCGCATATCGCGGCAACCCGTCGGAACACATGGGACTGCTGCGCGCAATGAGCCGGCATAAAGCCACCGCCGTCAATTACGATTCATTTCCTGAAATAGTCAAGGGAGCCATAGCCGTCGATGCGGCATGCAGCCGCAATCCGGGCCCGGTGGAATACCAGGGAGTGGACATCGACAGCGGACAGCGCATATTTCACCTTGGTCCGCTTCATGGAGGCAGCAACAACATGGGTGAGTTTCTTGCCATAGTCCATGCCCTGGCCATGCTCGAACAGCAGGGACGCTCAGGCGTCACCATATATTCGGACAGCCGCACCGCCATGGCCTGGGTACGAAACCGTAAGGCACGCACAACAATAGCCCCTACGGCAGCCAACGAACCTATACGCCGTCTTATAGCACGAGCCGAGGCATGGCTTCAGAGCCACACCCCGGCTAACCGTGTTGTAAAATGGGAGACCGAACGCTGGGGAGAGATTCCCGCCGATTTCGGCCGCAAATAATATTATTTTTCAGAATCCTTACGCAGTATATCGCGTATTTCAGTGAGCAGTTCCTCCTCTTTGGTAGGGCCAGCCACAGCGGCAGCCTCCTCTTCCACTTTCTTCTTACGCATATTCTGCATGAAGCGGATCATCACAAAGATACAGAACGCCACAATCAGGAAGTTGACAACAGTCTGAACCCACGAACCCCAGTTGAGCGACACAAGCGGCTGTATAATCTCACCCGCAGCATCCTTGATCTCAGGCTTTATGACCCACTTGTAATCGGTGAAATTCATTCCTCCTGTGGCCACCCCCACAAGCGGCATGATGATATCGTCAACGAGCGATGACACAATCTTGCCGAAAGCGGCACCGATGATAACACCTACAGCCATGTCGACAACATTACCCTTCATGGCAAAATCTTTGAAATCACTGAAAAACTTCTTCATATACTAACAAATTTGATAAATTACACATCAGAAAAGCGGCATTTGGACAGCCGTACACTATCTAACGCTACAAAAGGGGGAAACTGTTGCAAAATTAACATATTTTTATCTATCGTCAACCCCTGATTTTCGGAATATTTTTAGTATTTTTGTGACGTCTTGGAGAGCTAGATGCTCTCTGAAGGCAACACACTAACTAATAATATTTTACAACCCAATATTTTTTATTAAGTATTATGACAAAAATAGGTATTAACGGCTTTGGCCGTATCGGACGTTTCGTGTTCCGTGCATCTACTAAAAGAGAAGACATCGAAGTAGTAGCTATCAACGACCTTCTTCCCGTTGACTACATGGCTTACATGCTCAAGTATGACACAATGCACGGTCGTTTCGACGGTACTGTTGACTATGACATGGAAAAGAGCCTCCTTATCGTAAACGGCAAGGAAATCCGCGTTACAGCTTGCAAGAATCCCGCTGAAATCGGTTGGGGTGCTGTAGGTGCTGAATACGTTGTTGAGTCAACCGGTCTTTTCCTCACAAAGGAAAAAGCTCAGGCCCACATCGAAGCCGGCGCTAAATACGTGGTTATGTCAGCTCCCTCAAAGGACGACACCCCCATGTTCGTATGCGGTGTTAACCAGAACGAATACGTTAAGGGCACTCAGTTCGTATCAAACGCTTCTTGCACCACCAACTGCCTTGCTCCCATCGCAAAGGTTCTTAACGACAAGTTCGGCATCGTAAACGGCCTTATGACCACCGTTCACTCAACCACCGCTACTCAGAAGACTGTTGACGGACCTTCAATGAAGGACTGGCGTGGTGGCCGTGCCGCTTCTGGCAACATCATCCCCTCAAGCACTGGCGCTGCCAAGGCTGTAGGTAAAGTTATCCCCGCTCTTAACGGCAAGCTCACCGGTATCTCAATGCGTGTCCCCACTCTTGACGTATCAGTTGTTGACCTCACCGTTAACCTCGAAAAGCCCGCTACCAAGGAAGCTATCTGCGCTGCCATGAAGGAAGCTGCTGAAGGCGAACTCAAGGGTGTACTCGGCTACACTGAAGATGCTGTTGTATCAAGCGACTTCCTCGGATGCGCTCTTACTTCAATCTTCGACGCTAACGCCGGTGTATATCTGACCGACAACTTCGTTAAGGTTGTATCATGGTACGACAACGAAATCGGCTACTCAAACAAGGTGCTCGATCTCATCGCTCACATGAAGCAGGTTAACGGCTAATCCAAAGCCACTTAACATAACCAACAGGCGGGAGTGCTCAACAGCGCTCCCGCTTTTTTCATACCTGTTAAGAATAAAACAGCCACTGATTGCATCCAATCAACAAATTTAGCCGTAACTTTGCCCAGAATTACAAGGATGTTCAATACACGCATCCGTTAAGCTATCACATATATATATGATTCTTCAGCTTGGATTGATATTTGCATTCCTTGCCATAGGCGAGGTTATTGTAGCTGTGACAGGCGTTCCCGTACCATCGAGCATCATAGGGATGCTACTGCTTGCGGCAGCCTTGAAAATGCGTATTATACGCCTTATGTGGGTCGATAAAGTGGCCGACTTTCTGGTAAAGAACCTCGGGTTCTTCTTCGTGCCGGCCGGCGTAGGTGTAATGCGCTGCCTCGGCCTGCTGCGCGACCAGTGGATGCCGATAGTGGCCGCCACCATAGTCAGCACCTTCATAATAATAGCCGTAACCGGATGGATCCACCAGATGGTACGCCGTTCCACTTCACTACATCATCATGGCATACGCTGAACTGATCCAGAACAAGGTAGTGCTTATAGCACTGACATTCATAGTTTTTCTCGGAGCCAAGCTGCTACAGCGGCGCACCGGGCTGACCCTGCTCAATCCTATCCTGATATCGATACTTGTATTGATAGTCCTGCTCTCATCTCTCGGGGTTGATTACGACACATATGCAGCCGGAGGCTCCTATATCGAGCTGTGGCTCAAACCGGCGGTTGTGGCCTTAGGCGTGCCACTCTACCGCCAGCTTGAGGCGATTAAGAAACAGATGCTTCCGTTGCTGATGGCCGAACTTGCAGGCTGCGTGGCCGGCATTGTATCCGTAGTGCTTGTAGCCCGCCTGTTGGGAGCCTCGCGTGAAGTCATCATATCACTCGCGCCGAAAGCTGTGACCACTCCGATAGCTATGGAAATATCTTCGGCCATGGGTGGCATACCATCGCTGACAGCGGCCGTAGTGGTATGCACCGGCATATTCGGTGCTATGGCAGGATTCCGTATGGTAAGCCTGAGCCGCATCAAGAGCCCGATAGCCGGAGGTCTCTCAATCGGTACGGCGGCCCATGCCGTAGGCACCTCAGCAGCCATGGAACGCGGCGAACGCTACGGAGCATACTCATCCCTCGGATTGACGCTCAACGGGCTTCTGACGGCGCTCCTGTCGCCTGTCATTCTCGACCTGCTCGGCTACGGTCCGGTGTAAAAAAAGGCCGGTCCATACAATGAAACCGGCCTCAATTTGTTACTTCTTATCATAGGAGAGCATCCTGCATGGTTGCTTCCTTATCCTTATGAATATGTAGGAGAGCAGGAAATACACTGCCGACAGAATCCACAGCGACGTATACGGTTCCATCTGGGTCACGAAATCGGAGCCATTGGAATTGATGCCAAGGAATCCCTCCATCCCCCACGTTGCAGGCACGCAGTCGCCCACAAGCGTCCAGAACTTATTCATGGCATAGCGCGGCCATGTAAGGCCTGAGAGGAACAGGAACACGACAGAGGTGAACACCACCACAAGGAAAGCGCTCTCGCGGTCGCTTACAAACTCCGATATAACCCGTCCGAAGAACACACTGCATATTACAAAAGGCACTATGAAGGATATCCACGCCCACATATCGCCATAATGCGGGAAACTGAACATCACGGGCACCAGATGGAGCAGATAGAAGGTGATAGGGATATAAAGCGTCATATAGCACAGGAGGCGGCCAAGGAGCTGTGCCGTAGGCGAAGCATCGACAGCCATCGGGTCAATTCCTCCGTTTTTACGGCTCCGCTGCTTCGATGTACCGGCCAGAATACAGACTCCGAGCACAATACTCTGCTGAAGTATCAGCACTATGATACCGGGCATGATAAACGAGGCAAATCCCTGCGTGGGGTCGCCGAGCATTATCGACTCGCTCTCCACAGGCACCTGTGCCATACCCTGCGCCAACAAACCTATATCATTGATGGTCTGTGTCTGTATCTCAGAACCCAAGGCCAGCTGAATATCTGTCAGAGCCGAAACAAACGTACGGTACCGCAGCATAAGGTCCATCTCGGCATAGAACACAGTGGTAGCCTGCTCTCCGCGCCCGAGTTTACGGGCGTAATCGGCCGGAATCTCCAATATGCCGTACACCTCATGGCTGTTCATCAACCGGCGCGCGGCCTCCATGTCAGGCACATAGTCATAAACCTTCATAGCCTCCGTGGCGTCCACCATGCGTACCAGCTCACGGCTCTTCTCGCTGCGGCTGTTGTCAACAATAGCCACCGGCATATCCACAATCACCTCCGGGTTATATATAAGCGCATATATCACCGGATAGCCGGTAGGAAGTGCGAAGAAGAAGAGCATGACTCCGATATCTGAAAAAATCAGATGGAACTCACGGCGCCAGACACGGAACAGCCCGGCAAACCAACGTGCTATGTAGAATGTAGGTTTCATTTCTATTCTATAGGGTTAGGGTACATATACCGGATTCAGACAATGCTTCTTCAGGCGCTTAAGTCCTACCATGCCCACAAGCGGGAACAGCAGCAGAGCCACATAGTACCAACGTGAATAGTAGATAGGAATACCGTTAAGGGCCTGATCAGAGAATATCAGGAAGAAATACCTTTCCGGAAGGATATAGCTGAATATTCCTATCGAAGGATACATGCTCGATACAGGATAAGAGAATGCAGCTATGGAGAAGGTGAGAATACCAATCAGAGAGCAGAGAGTGAAACTCAGCCTCATGTTAGGCACGATACAGCATATCGTAGTGGCGAATCCCTGGCTTGCTATGACGAGCAGAAACATGGCCACAATCATGTGCATGGCATGATTGTTCAGCGGGAAATGGCTGAATTTAAACAAAGCCGCCTCCACAGCCACTCCGACTACGGTCCATATCACAGTCTGAGGAATCAGCTTGCCTATCACAGCCACCAGCATCGAGCCTCCGCTGGTGCGGAGCCATTCGGGCGATGTACCCTGCTTGATTTCAGAGCAGATGGTGAGCGATGTTATCTGCATTATAAGCAGAGCCAGCAGAGCTGAGAGGAATGACACTGAAAGGTAATAGTTGTAGTTCAGCCATGGATTACCTATAGGATGTTGGTCAATGACCACAGGCTGAAGCATCGATGACACCTCGCCACCATCCATACCGGCACTAATCAGCTTGGTCTGCACCATGCCCCCCTTGGTGGTCACAGCCACAGTCTTGAACCCCTTGAATGCCAACGAGCCGGGCACGTAATAGGTCAGATTGCAGTAATATGACAGCGTCGGGGTACGTCCGCCCAGAGCATCTTTCTCAAAATTCTCCGGGATGTAGAAGAAGCCCATCACCTTACCGGTACGGACCTTCTGTACCGCATCATAAAACGACTCCTCACGGTCATTGATGCTCAGCATCTGGCTCGCGTTGAGCGACCGTATCACCTGACGTGACATGGACGAATGGTCCTCGTCCACCACTGCCGTAGGCACATTGGCCGGCAATCCGGAATCCATCAGATTCAGGAAGAAGAAAGTGGATACCAGCGGCACTACTATCATCAGCACAAAATATATCTTGCGCTGAAACATCGTGCGCCATCCGCGTTTTATCGTTTCTATGAAAGGCTTAACACTCATCGGACTATCTATTTCGTGTAGTACACAACAGTCATTCCGGGACGGAGATCAGGAACAGTATCAAGCGGACGTGCCTTCACTTCGAATGTTCGGCTGTCCCACTGTCCGGTAGCTTTGGTGGCATGCCAAGTGGCATAGCTTCCCTTATCGCGCACATAGTATATACGTGCCTTTATTTTTTTCTTGTCCAATGCCGGAATCATCACCTCTATCTCGTTGCCGAGCTTGAGCTGACTCAGATAATCCTCACGGACGTTGAACACCATCCACTTATCAGAAATCTTGAGCAGATTCATTATCGGGGCACCGAGGCTTACAAGCTCACCCACCTCAGGATAAATCTGATCGATATGTCCGTCACAGGGAGCCACAAGATACTGGTCCTCAAGCAGGCTTTCCACTTCAAGCACACCGCCTTTGGCCACATTCACCATAGCAGCTGCGCTTGCCTTATCCTCCTTCTGAGCGCCGGCCACAGCGAGTTCATACTGGCTCTGAGCAGCTCCTACAGCAGCGTTGGCTGCATCGTAGGCAGCCTTGGCTTCGTCACGCTTCTGTGCGCTGATCACATTTTCGTTGAACAGATTATTCATGCGGTCATATGTCTTTTTAGCGATATCACGTGCAGCCTTTGCCTGATCTACAATATCTTTCGCGCCCTGAATTATCTGGGAGCGTGTTCCGGCATCTACCTTGCGGTTCTGGGCGGCGGCAGCCGTCTCCATACCCTGCGCCTGCATAAGCTTTGCCTCGGCAAGCGACGAGTGGATATGCACCAGTGTGTCGCCGGCCTTCACCATATCACCCTCCTTGACATAGAATTCGGTGACACGTCCGGGGAGTTTACCGGATATTTTCACAGAAGTTGCATCGGCCTGACCCTCCAGAATATTGTCAGGCTCTTCAAGAAATACAAAGCCGGCTATAGCAAAAACTATCAGTGCCACTACGACAATGGCCATGGCCACCATCAGACTACGGTTCTCTTTTCTCTCCGATACAGAGTTGTTTATATCAGCCATGATACAAATGGATGTTTTATTGGTTTGTTAATATTCAGTAGGATAAGGGAGTGTGCCGAGCACTTTGGCAAGATAGACATCACACAGATGCACATCTATCAGCGCGTCGATTTTCTCCGAGTTGGCTTTCAGCCAAGCGGTCTGCGCCTCCATGACATTGTCGGTGGTCATCACCCCTTCCCGGAATCCGAGATTGGCCTGACGCAGGTTTTCGTTGGCCTTTTCAATATTTGTAAGAGTCATGTTGTAGGTCTTCACCGCCTCCTGAGCCTTGAATGATGACTGGCGCACCTGAAGGTCAATCATCTCACGTGAGTCCTCAACTTCAAGCTCGGCCATCTTTGTGGCACTCTTTGCCGCACGGTACTTATTATAGTTGCCACCCCAGTGCCATATAGGAATGGTGAGCATGGCTCCTACAGAAAACGCTCCGTTGAATTTCTTCTTGAATCCGTCAAACATATTGGGATTGCTGAATGAATACGACCCGACAACGGCAAGCTTCGGGAGCATGTCGGCACGTACAGCCTTCTCACGCTGACGGAGCACTTGCACTCCGTTTTCAAGAGCCCGAAGGTCCTGACGCCGAGCATATACATCGCCCATATTATATGAATTGGCTATTTCTGAAGTGTATGTAGCCAGATCGTTATCCTCATCGGCAAGATGCATCGGTGTGTCCACCGGGAGGCCGCACACCTGTGCAAGCGCCATACGCGACAGTACGAGTCCGTTCTGCACCTTCACAAGGTCAACCTGAGCGGAGTTGAGCTTCACATCTACCGTGAGGAGATCACTCTTCGTGGCCACACCCTGCTCCACCATCAGATTCACATTGCGGTGAAGGGTGTCAAGCAGCGCCACATAGCTTTCGGCCAGTTCCTGCTTGGCTTTCAGCGACACCACCTGCCAGTAAGCCGCATCCACGGCATAAATCAGATTCTGAGCCTCGGCATTGTGAAGCGAACGCGCAAGCTCCTCGGCATAATGCGTGAGCTTGTTCATGGCCACAATCTTGCCACCCATGAACACAGGTTGTGTCAGCGTTATGGCCCCGAAGAACACATTATGTATATCATACGTCATTGCCTCCTTCGGGATAAGAGCCACAGTTTCCGGTATATACTGCCCGTCAGGACCTTTGACAGGCTCACCGGTCATAGGATTCTTGACTATATTGAACTGATATGACTGCGTCTGCAGATCAAAAGTCTTGGTAGGCAGCAACTGGTCACTGTCAAATATGCTAAGCTCCTTCTGATTGTATGTGTATCCGCCTGTGAAGTCCAATGCGGGAAGATAAGCGGCAAAAGCTTCATCTTTCTGATATCCGGCCATGCGCACCGCCTCGGCCCGCACACGCAGCTGCTTATTGTTTTTCAGCGCCAGCGAGCGGCAAGAGTCCAATGTGCACACGCTCTGGGCTGAAAGAGTGGAAGCACACATAGCGGCCATTGACAAGGATAGAAATAGTGTTTTCAGGCTCATCGTCATAATTATGAATAGTTAAAACTTTTTTCGTTAAAAACGTAGATAGTACAAATATAACCTATTTATAGCCGTTAATGTTGAGTGGGTATCAAAATATTTCATTTTGACCAATAATCTGACTGCGGGAACAATATAATTTACTAATTTCGCATCAAATTTTAAGCTTATGGAGATAACACTCGACATAATTACCAAGCGTGCCATAGAGCATGGCGAAGGGGCTTCAGTAGAGGAAGCTCTCGCCCTTGCGGAGCACTGTTCTACCGATGAACTATGCGATGCTGCCGACCGCGTGCGCCAACATTGGTGCGGCAACCATATAGACACCTGCTCCATAGTCAACGCCCGCTCCGGACGCTGCAGCGAGGATTGCAAATGGTGTGCCCAGTCACGCCATCACCATACAGGGATAAACGAATACGACATAATTGATGAAAAGGAGCTGATGGATGCGGCCATGGCCAATCAGAAGGCCGGCGTCAAGCGATTCTCACTCGTCACCAGCGGACGCCGCGTATCGGACATCGACCGCTTCTGCACCATGTACCGCAATCTGCAGCAGGCCACATCATTGAGACTCTGCGCCAGTATGGGGCTCCTTAGCCGTGAGGCTCTGCAGAAGCTCTACGATGCGGGAGTGCGCCGCTATCACTGCAATCTGGAAACCGGGTCGAGCTACTTTCCCGAGCTATGTACCACACATACACATGCCGATAAGCTCCGCACCATAGCCGATGCCCGCGCCGTAGGCATGCAGGTATGCGTAGGAGGCATAATAGGTATGGGCGAAACCCTCCGGCAGCGTCTTGAGCTGGCTTGGGAAGCGAATAATGCCGGGGCATGCTCTATCCCTGTAAATGTACTCCAGCCCATCAAAGGCACCGCACTCGAAAACACTCCGCTCATCAGCGAGGATGAGATAATGCGGAGCGTGGCACTCTTCCGCCTGATAGCGCCAAAAGTGACCCTCAGATTTGCCGGAGGCCGCGCACGTCTTTCCGACTCAGCCACACGCCGCATACTGCGCGGCGGCATGAACGGTGCGCTTGTAGGCGACATGCTCACCACCATAGGCAATGGCATGGCCGATGATTTCCGGATGTTCAAGGAGCTTGGACTCGAAGCATAGGCAGGGCTAAAAATGCCCTATGACGGCTGCCTGAGCGCCAAATGCCGAACGCTTCACAGCATCAAGAGCTTTCTCAGCACACGAAGCCTCGACCACCACTACCATCACTCCGGCGCTTACCATATCGAGCGGATTGACATCAAGCCACCGGCACGCCCGGCTCACATTGCGGTCCACAGGTATCTTATCAGTATCTATGACCAGCGGATGTCCGGCAACAGACTCCAACACGGCACAAGCCTCACGCAGACTTTCGCCCGAAGGATAGTACATCATACGGAGTCCGTCAGGAATACGCATCACCGAATGCACTATATCTGACAGCGGACAGGAATCGCTGCCCACCGGAGGGAAGAAAAGCCCACCCATGGACTGCTCGCTGCATGCCACACCGTGAGCACCGACAGGACCGGTAATAATGACGCTGTCCGACGAATGGATACACCCTGCGCCAAGCGCAAGATCCGCCGGCACCTCCCCCATCAGAGTGACATTTACATCAATTCCCGTGGGCGGGCCGTCAGGAAGTACCTTATAGTCGACCGCGGCTATCTCCACCTCAGCCTCGACTGCAGCCTGACGCACTGCGTCGGCCACACCAGCGGCCTGAGATAAAGTGAAGTCCATATCCAATGTAAAAGACAGCGCCGCATAACGCGGAGTTATCCCTCGGGCAAGCATACGGTTGACCGACTCATTGATTACATACTTGCCGATATTGCATCCGGGCACCGATTCAGGCACGGATACAAACAGATTGGTGGACATACCGATATTTCCCGCCGACGGAGGTATCATTCCTCCGGTATCGCCGGGATTGACAAGACTTTTAAGTATTTTATTGATAGGCATGACTTGGAGATATTTCTTTTGAAAGAACGCCCCAGCCTATGCCAAGGTTCATGGCTTACTCAAGCAGATCGGGCCTCAACCTGCGGGTACGTTCAAGCGCCTGCTCGTAGCGCCATTCATCAATGCGGGCCTGATGGCCTGACAGGAGGATATCGGGTACACGCCACCCCTTGTATTCCGCCGGACGGCTATACACCGGAGGAGCGAGCAGATTATCCTGAAACGAATCGCTCAGGGCGCTCTGTTCGTCGCCTATCACACCAGGTATCAGACGCACTATGGCATCAGCGATCACCACAGCCGGAATCTCTCCGCCGGTAAGCACATAGTCGCCTATCGAAATCTCCTTCGTGATGAGATGCTCACGGATACGATAGTCAATGCCCTTGTAATGTCCGCATAGGATTATGACGTTGTTGAGCAGCGACATGCTGTTGGCCATAGGCTGGTCAAACATCTCACCGTCAGGAGTTGTGAAAATCACTTCATCATAATCGCGCTGCTCCTTCAGGGCGCTGATGGCACGGTCTATAGGCTCCACCTGCATCACCATTCCGGCCTCGCCCCCGAACGGATAATCGTCCACCTTGCGATGCTTGTTCGTGGTATAATCACGCAGATTATGCACCACAATTTCAGCAAGCCCCTTGCGCTGGGCACGTGCAAGAATGGAGCAATTCAGCGGTCCCTCCACCATTTCAGGAAGTACGGTAAGTATATCTATTCTCATATCCGGTAGTTTTCAATTGATTCGTTAAGATTCTGAATTATCATGGCCCGTAGTTCAGGCGGTCCGATGACAGTGACCCGCGGACCATAGGAGAGCAGTTCCTGCACAAAGTCAGGGGTAAGACGCAGATAGTAGGTAAACACGGAATAGCCGTCGGTCACCATCTCACTCTGCGAATGATGCAGCGGCAGCGCCCTGAAATATTTGGCCTGACGCGGCTCTACTCGCAGCGTCACACGCCTGGGTTCGCCCTGGGAGAACACTATGCCGAATGAATGACGGAAATAGTCCTCGGCATCAAAATTGCCCGGCATCTTGAACGTGTCCGGCGTGATATTCACCTCCGTCATACGCTCCAGCGCATAGGTCTTTATCACATTCTCCTTGATATTGCGCCCCGTCACATACCAACGCAGGCGGAATATCTTAAGGAAGTATGGTTCAAGCCTGACCCCTTTGGGACGCCCCGAGCGCGAAAAGGGAGTGTAGGCGAATTCTATGGTACGGTTTTCACGCAGCGCGCTGACTACCGTCGACAGATATTGCCGTGCCGAAGGCACATCCTCAAGAAATATCCGTGAGGATATGTCGCGTGCTTCTGTAAGGGTGTTGCTCATCGAGGCGGTATTGAGCATCCAGTCCGTCACACTGGCGGCATTTTTCTCTCCCCCGTCGTCAATGGAATACTCAAATGTCGAGGTGTTGCACACGATATTGATGTGAAATATCTCCTCGATGGCATTGCGGTAATTATAGAACGTGCGACGCGGCATAGGCTGGCCATTGGAGAACGTGGTGCGCATCCACTGGCGGTTAAGCTCGTCGCGGGTAATGGTTCCGTGACGCCGGATAGTGTCTACTATCCACAGGTATCGGTTAAACAGGTCCTTAGGCATAGTCGGCTGATGTTTGTGCTACTTTTATGGAACATATTCCGAGTCCGGCAGCAGTGACAGCGGCATTGAGCAGGAGCAGTTCAAAACCGGTCTGATAGCCGGTATAGTTCGACAGCGCCCACTGTATGCACCATGACAGCACAGGAGCCACCACACAGATTACCGGCACAGCCGCGTCCCTGACACGACGGTTTGTGAAAAGCCCGAAGCTGAACAGCCCCAGAATAGGCCCGTAGGTATATGACGCAAGCATATAAACCGCGCTGATGGCATCGGAATTGCTTGCATAGTAGAATGCTATTATCACTAGCCCCATGATGGCCGACATGCACAGATGCACCCTGCGGCGCACGCGGCGCAGCGAGTCATCATCATACCGCTTCTGACCGTCGAGAATATCCACGGTAAACGATGTGGTGAGCGATGTCAGAGCTGAACCGGCGGCTGAATAAGCTGCTGAAATCAATCCGAGGACAAACAGCACACCTACCACCGGAGGTATGGCCGGATGGGTGGCCACAAGGCCGAACAGCTCATCGCTCTTCTCTGGCATAGCGAGCGAAGAATGCTCGCAGAACAGCAGGAGCAGCGTGCCCAGCAGCAGGAAAAGCCCCACGACAAAAAACTGCATGACTCCACTCAATATCATATTCTTGCGCGAGGAGGCAGAATCGCGGCACGCCATATTGCGCTGCATCATATCCTGGTCAAGTCCGTTGGTGGCTATGGCCATGAATACTCCGGCAGCAAACTGCTTCCAGAAGTACAGTCCCGACATAGGGTCGTCGAAATGCCATATCCTCGTGCCTGGATGCGCGGCTATCGCCGAAGGGAGATCTGCAATGCCTATACCGAGGTAGGACGCAATGAACACAATGCACAGCACCACCGAGCCTATCAGGAAGAAGCTTTTCAGTGAGTCGGTCCATATCAGGGTTTTCACACCCCCTCTTACCGTGTAGAGCCATATCAGCGCTATGGTAAGCATTACATTGACTGCAAACGGAATACCGAGCGGAGTGAATACAAGTATCTGCAGCACGGCACACACCACAAAGAAGCGCACCGATGCACCGAGCATCTTGGATATGAAAAATATCCATGCTCCCGAACGGTAAGAGGCTTTGCCGAACCGGCTGTCAAGATAGCCGTAGATTGACACCAGCCCCTGACGATAGAACACCGGCACCAGAACCATAGATATCACAGCATACCCCACTATAAAGCCAAGCACCATCTGAAGATACGAGTAGCTCTTTGCGGCCACCATACCGGGGACAGAAATGAAGGTGACGCCGGAAATGGCCGCCCCGATCATGGCAAATGCCACTACTGGCCATGGAGCCTTACGGCTTCCGGTAAAGAATGAGGCATTGTCAGCCCCGCGGCTACCACGCGACGATAGCCATGACACGCCGAGAAGCAGAGCGAAATAACACGCTACGGTTATAATTACAGTTATCGGACTCATGTGTTATATTGCGCGCTTTTTAATTCAACGGATATATCAGATACGGTTCGCGCTGTTTCTTGAACCGCTCCACATCAGGGAGCCATGACGCTTTTATCTCTTCGGCACTCGCTCCACGCTCTATCATACCGCGGATTTTTCCGGAGCCGATCAGATTCTCAAAAAATCGCGTGAAAAACTTATCGCCCATACCCATCGCCTTATACGCCTCTATTATATATTCCAGATTGACTCCTTCAGCTATAATCTCTTCATCGGAAATGCCCCGGAGGTCACGTCCGTAACAGCGACGCCCCATAAGCGGAGGTTTCTTGGCACCGGTACGGCTTTCAGGCGTAAACTGAAAATCATACTTCCCTTTAAGCTGCGGATGTCCAAAGACGCAGAATGGCATATCCGTTCCACGGCCAAGACTCATCGGGGTAGCTTCGAAATAGCATGTGGAGGGGTAGAGATACACTGATTTCATGTCAGGGAGATTGGGCGAGGGGGGAATTGGCAGGCTATAGCGGGTGGCATGTGTATATCCCTCGCAAGGAATCACCGTAAGTTCAGGGGCCGCGCCACCTTTCAACCACTTTTCGCCGACAGCCATACGGGCCAGCTCACCCAGTGTCATTCCATGCACTACGGGGATAGGCAACCGTCCCACACCCGACTTGTACTTCATGTCAAGCACAGGGCCGTCGACAGTCATACCGTTAGGATTCGGGCGGTCAAGAATCATGAACTGCTTGCCATACTGTGCGGCAGCTTCCATCAGGTCGAGCATCGTACAGTAGTACGTATAATAACGCAGTCCCACATCCTGAATGTCCGTCACTATGACATCAATCTTATCCATCACCGCTGCCGACGGCCTGCGCTGTGCAGCGCTGCCATAGAGCGACACCACCGGAATACCGGTGGCTTTGTCGACCCCTCCGGCCACATGCTCGCCGGCATCGGCCGTTCCACGCAAGCCATGTTCGGGCGTAAAAATAGTAGTTACATTCACCCCGCTGTCAAGCAGAATGTCAAGCGTATGCCTGTCGCCCACCATCCCGGTGTGATTGGTGAAAAGCCCCACGCGCTTGCCCTCACGCTTCAGCTCAGGGATATAACGGTCAGTGCGTGCCGCCCCCACAGTCACTTCGGCAAGAAGCACAAGCGGAAGCATCAGCAGAAATAAAAATGATGCAATTCTGTTCATAGTTACAAATATAGTGCAAAATAACAGGCGAAGTGGGTAGCCACCTCGCCTGCAATCATTAAAATTATTTAAATCTTTATTTTTCTCTGATTATTATATAGTCGAATATGTCACGGAAAGCATTCTTCGTATCGGACTCCTCGAAGTCATCAAGCAGATGCAGGGCCTCGTCGCGGAAACGCTTCATGGTGTCATAGGCATATTCGATACCTCCGGCACGCTTGGCATATTCAATAAGTGTACTGATATCTTCTGTATCAAGCTCTTCCCTACGCGACAGCGCAAGCATATCCTTCTGCTCCGGCATGTCGGTACGACTGAGGGCATACAGCAGCGGAAGCGTTATTTTTCCTTCGCGGAGGTCATTTCCGGTAGGCTTGCCTATCTTTTCGTCCTCGAAGTAGTCAAATATGTCATCTTTTATCTGGAAACACAGTCCCAGCAATTCGGCAAAGCGGCACATGCTCTCAAGGCGGACAGAATCTTCACCTACGGAATAAGCCCCCATCTTGACACATGACACGAACAGCGATGCCGTCTTGCGGCTTATCACTTCAAAGTAAGCCTTTTCATCCAGACAATGATAACGTGCATTATATATCTGGTCAATCTCTCCAAGCGAAAGCAGCTTACCGAGGTTGGCCAATGAATCGACTATGCGGATATCCCCTGTGGATATGGCAAGCTGCAGGGCATTGGACACGAAGAAGTCCCCTACAAGGACAGCTATATGATTGTCCCACACGCTATTTACCGTAGGGCGGCCGCGGCGTGTACGTGAGTCATCCACCACATCGTCATGAATCAGCGAAGCGTTATGTAGCATCTCTACCGCTGAGGCCGAGGCTATGACGCGATCATTCACCGCTCCAAACAGTTTAGCGGTAAGAATGACCAGAATAGGACGGATAAGCTTGCCTTTGGATTTGAGATAGCCTTCCACCACCTGTTTCATCAGCGTGTTCTCCGAAGAGAGCGACTGCTCGATGCGTCTGTTGAGCTGTTCCAGCTCCGGGGCTATGGTATTACGGATGGCTTCTAATGCGTTCATTTGTTCATTAATGAAGTGCAAAAGTACAAAATCCTTGCAAAATCCCGCCAATATACTTCAATATTTTTGGCGTAATCAAAAAAAGAGGGCTCTTGCGAACCCTCCTGTTGACACATTTGAATATATATTGTAATCAGAAATTATATCCTACTCCAACCGATACCGTGGGTGTATGATTGCCATCTTCGGCAACAGCGATGAAATCAGTGCCATACTGAAGGCCGATATACAGGCAGTCGATATTCAGTCCGGCGCCTATATGCCAGCCAAGCTGGAAGCGGCGCATGCCGTTGTCAAACAGGCTTTCCGTCTGGCTGGCGCTCTGCGAGCCTACTGTTGCTTTTGCCTTGACATCAGCAAGGGCGTTGAGCTTGGCATTGAGGCCGATATATGGAGATATCGACACTCCTGACACACCTCCTATAGCTATATTGTAAGCCAGATCAAGCGGCACGCTAAAACTCATGGTTGTGAGGTTGAGATCAGCTTTCACAAAATCATTGTCCCACATATCTGATCCGCTGTAACCCTTGAAACCCATATCCATCTTGACACCTGTCTGGAAAAACAGGGGAAGCTTGTCGGTAAGGCTGAATCCATGGACATATCCTATTTCAAAACCATTTGTCGACAGATCGCCGTAGCTTCTGTTGGAATACATGGCGGTCACACGGTTGTACGGCTGAGAGGCATCCGATGCCGATATTGCCGGAGCGACTGACAGGGCGGCAAGTGCCAGGACCATTGCTTTTACTCTTTTCATAGCTATTTCTATTTTAAGAAGTGAATAATAATTGCGCCTCAAAGATATCCATTATTATCATAACCGCAATATTTTCCTTACATATAGTCCATATTGTTCCTGAATGGAACAAAAAAAGTTGTACATTTGCTACCGATATGGAAGAAAAACGTTTGTTTCTGCTTGATGCATACGCACTGATTTACCGTGCATATTATGCCCTGATACGTTCGCCCCGCACAACATCGTTCGGGCTCAACACCTCAGCGATATTCGGATTTGTCAACACCCTTGATGAAATTCTCCGCAAGGAGAACCCGACACACATAGCCGTGTGTTTCGACCCCACGGGGGGACATACGTTCCGCCATGAAATGTATCCCGAATACAAGGCCCAGCGCGACAAGCAGCCCGAGGATATCACAGCCTCCATTCCATATATAAGGCAGATCCTTGAGGCGCGCCGGATTCCTATAATTGAAAAGGAGGGCTATGAAGCTGACGATGTCATAGGCACACTGTCGCGCATGGCTGAAAAGGAGGGGTACACTACATATATGATGACCCCGGACAAGGACTATGGCCAGCTGGTGACTGACCATGTGTTCATGTACCGCCCCGCTCTCCGAGGCGAGGGATTTGAGGTGCGCGGTCCGGAACAGGTATGCGAGCGTTATGGCATCAGCAATCCGCGTCAGGTCATTGACCTTCTGGCTCTCGAAGGTGACGCCAGCGACAATATTCCCGGATGTCCCGGAGTTGGCGAAAAAACTGCATCAAAACTTATAGCACAGTTCGGCTCCGTGGAAAAGTTGCTGGCCGGGACCGCGGAACTCAAAGGTGCGCTTAAAAAGAAAATTGAGGATAATGCCGAGCAGATCCGTTTCTCCAAGGAGCTTGTCACCATCAATACCGAAGTGCCACTCGGAGATATCAGCCCCGATACCCTGATACGACGCGAGGAGAATATCGATGAGCTGATAAAGATATACCGCGAGTTGGAATTCCGGACTTTCCTGAAGCGCCTCGATGCCGATACGGCGCCTTCCACATCAGCCACGGCACCACAGCCGGTATCTGGTCCGCAGCAAGGATCGTTATTCGACTTCGACAATACCGCGCCTGAAGCGGAAACAGTTCCGGCTATAAAGACAGATACAATCTACCATACGGCCTGCACAGAAGAGGAGGTAGCCCGCGCGGTTCAGTTCGCATCGCAGGCCAAAGCCATAGGTGTGGAGATTTACGCCACCTCGGCCGAACCGGTCACTTCTCACATCGAAGGGATAGCAGTGGCAGCCGAAGGGACCGAGACCGTCTACATCCCACTTACAGGCAGCAACCGTCAGGAGATGTTGGCTATACTCTCGCCACTATTCGCTCCCGGGGCACCGCTTGCGGTGAGCGCCGACGTAAAGCGGATGATAATGCTGCTCCGCAATGACGGGATTGAACTCGAATCGGAATACTACGATATTGCAGTAGCACATTATCTTATCGATCCGGAGAAACGCCACACCATTGATAATGTGGTGCTCTCCACCACAGGAGAGATTCTCCCCGACCCGCTGCCAACAAAGACCATCCCCACACAGGAAGAGATAGCCACCCGCTCGGCGGCCATAGCCTCGCAGGTGCTTATACTCTACCCGATACTCCGCGACAATATCATCAGCGAAGGGATGCAACAGCTGGCCACAGATATTGAGATGCCGCTTGTACGCGTGCTTGCCGAAATGGAGTGGGAGGGCGTCCGCATCAACATCCCTGACCTTGCCGAGTTGTCACGCGCTTACACGGCTCGCCTCAACGATATGGAGAGAGAGGCTTACCAGCTGGCCGGCGAGGAATTCAACATCAGCTCCCCCATGCAGGTTGGCGAAATTCTTTTTGGCAAACTGGCGCTTGACCCGAAAGCGAAACGCACAAAGAAAGGCGCCTACTCCACTACTGAGGAGATTCTGGAGAAGCACCGCGCGCATCCGCTCGTCGACCTGATTCTGAAAATCCGTGCACTGCGCAAGCTCCTCACCACATATATCAACGCCCTTCCGGCACTTGTCAACCCGGCTACCGGGAAAATACATACATCCTTTAACCAGACTGTGACAGCCACAGGCCGTATATCGTCGACCAATCCGAACCTGCAGAACATACCGGTCAGGTCAGATGACGGACGTGAGATACGCCGGGCTTTCATACCCGAGCCGGGCAACATACTGCTGAGCGCCGACTACTCGCAGATAGAGCTTCGCCTGATGGCCGACCTCAGCGCTGACGAAGGGATGGTGGACGCATTTCTATCCGGAGCTGACTTCCACCGCGCCACAGCCGCCAAGATCTACCACGAATCATTGGACGAGGTGACTGACAATCAGCGCCGTGCAGCAAAAACCGCCAATTTCGGCATCATCTACGGCATATCGGCATTCGGACTGTCGGAGCGCCTCGGCATTCCACGCTCGGAAGCAAAGGAACTGATCACCAACTACTTCAATACCTATCCTGGCATACAGCAATATATGGAGCAGAGCATAGAACAGGCCCGCACACAAGGCTACGTCACCACACGCATGGGGCGTAAGCGCATCCTGTCGGACATCAACAGCCGCAATGCCGTAGTGCGCGGATATGCCGAACGAAATGCCATAAATGCGCCTCTGCAAGGCTCTGCAGCCGATATCATCAAACTCGCCATGGTAAGAATCAGCGATGAAATGAAGCGGCGCGGTCTTCGCTCCACCATGATACTGCAGGTACATGACGAACTGATATTCAATGTTGTCCCTGACGAGCTGACGGAGCTCTCCGACTTGGTGACCGGCATAATGTCCGGCGCTTACAACGGACTTGTACCCCTTGAGGTATCCGCCGGCACCGGACGCAACTGGCTTGAAGCCCATTGAACCGGATATTATGGCATATCCTTAAAAAATGATTGATAATAAAATTTCATATCTCTGATTAATGTGGTAATTTTGCAGCTGTATGGAGAATAATCATTTTGAAATGGTGGCCAAAACCTTCCAGGGGCTGGAAGATGTGCTGGCCGAGGAATTGCGCGGCCTCGGAGCCGTCAACGTTGAGCCCGGACGCCGCATGGTGTCATTTGAAGGTGATCTCAGAATGTTGTATCGTGCCAACATGTGTTGCCGCACCGCTCTTCGCATCCTCAAACCGATATATAAATTTATAGCCCACGACTCCGACTCTCTGTATGAGATGGCCAAGGAATTTGACTGGGCTTCCGTGATATCGCTTGACAAGACTTTTGCCATCGACACCGTAAGTTACTCCGACGAGTTCACACACTCACGGTTTGTGACCTACCGTGTGAAAGATGCTATTGTCGACTGGTTCCGCGACCGCTTCGGCCCGGAGAGCCGCCCCAAAGTGCGCCTGCAGGATGCCGATGTGATGATCAACGTACACATAGCCGGAGAGCGTGTCACCATATCACTTGACTCGTCAGGCGAGAGCCTGCATAAGCGCGGTTATCGCGTGGCGCAGACCGAAGCTCCTATCAATGAAGTCCTTGCCGCCGGCATCATACTGAAATCAGGATGGCGCGGCGACTGCCCGTTTGTCGACCCCATGTGCGGCAGCGGCACATTCCTTGTGGAGGCAGCCATGATAGCACGCGGTATCAATCCGGGTGTTTACCGCCATCGTTTCGCCTTCGAATCATGGCCCGACTTTGATGCCGACATGTTCGATGAAATATATAACGACGAATCCTCCGAACGCGAGTTCAACTACAAGATTTACGGCTCCGACATATCACCCAAGGCCATAGCCATTGCACGTGAGAATGTCAAGAGCGCCGGAATGGCAAAATATGTCGAACTGAGTGTCAAGCCGATAGCCACATGGACTGAAGCTCCGGCTCCCAACGGCGTGATTGTCACCAATCCCCCTTACGGCGAACGCATCGGCTCCGAGGATATGGAAGGACTTTACTCCACCATAGGCTCACGCCTGAAGCACGCATTCAAAGGCTACCATGCATGGATCATTGGATACCGCGAGGAGTATTTCCGCTGCATAGGGCTTGCGCCATCATTCAAGATGCCAATTCTCAACGGTGCACTCGAGTGCGAACTCCGTGAATATATAATATTCGAAGGTGACTACAAGGGATTCCGTGCCGAAGGCGGTTCAATCCGCAGCGAGGCAAAGCACGCCGAGAAGCGTACCATGCGCCGTGAAAGCGACCGCGAGTGGACCGACCGCGCCCGTCGCGGAGGCATGGGTGGAAAATTTGCCCGCACCGACCGCAAAGCTCCCGCACGCGACGGAGGCTTCCGCAAGGAACGCTCCGATTTCAAAGCTCCGCGCCGAGATGCCGAACGTCCCAGCTCAGAAAATCCGCTGGCAGTACGCCGCAACGAACAGGCCCTGAAAATGCTTGTAGGACGCCGCCCGCAGCTGCCCCCGGCCGACGGCAACGTCACAATGCGCCCGCGCAAGGGATGGAAACGCCCTGACAGCGACACTTCAAACTCAAATAATTAACACCCTCATACCTAACCACCACTATGAACATTCTTTTGCTCGGAAGCGGCGGCCGCGAATCGGCTTTAGCCTGGAAGATGAGTCAGAGCCCCCGGCTCGAAAACCTTTTCATAGCCCCCGGCAACGGCGGCACATCAGCTTACGGAACAAACGTCGCTTTATCGCCGCTTGACTTCGAAGCCATTGACAGGTTCGTTGAAGAGAACGGCATTGATATGATAGTGGTGGGCAACGAGGACCCGTTAGTGGCCGGAGTCACCGACTTCTTCGCCTCACGCCGACCGGAACTGTTGGTGGCCGGACCGGTAAAGGCTGGAGCCGAGCTCGAAGGGAGCAAAGATTTTGCCAAGCGCTTCATGACCGAGTTCAACATTCCTACAGCCCGCTACCAGTCATTCACCGCCGAAACCCTTGAGGAGGGCAAGCAGTTCCTTGCCGGACTGAAAGCGCCCTATGTACTTAAGGCCGACGGACTTGCTGCCGGCAAAGGCGTGCTGATCATAAACGATCTGGCTGAAGCGCAGGACGCACTTGCTGAAATGTTGGCAGGAAAGTTCGGAGCATCATCGGCCACAGTTGTGATTGAGGAATTCCTCTCCGGCATAGAATGCTCGGTATTCGTACTGACCGACGGACACGGCGGATACCGTGTGCTTCCCGTAGCCAAGGACTACAAGCGCATAGGCGAAGGCGACACCGGACTTAACACCGGCGGCATGGGGGCGGTAAGCCCTGTTCCGTTTGCCGACAAGGAGTTTATGGAGAAGGTGCGCACCCGCATCATCGAACCCACTATCAACGGACTTATCCACGAGGGAATCGACTACCGCGGATTCATATTCTTAGGTCTGATAAATGTTGGCGGTGAACCTATGGTGATAGAGTACAACGTACGCATGGGCGACCCTGAAACTGAAGCTGTGATGCTCCGCATTGACTCAGATCTGGTTGACCTGCTTGAGGGTGCAGCCCGCGGTTCTCTTGAAGGAATAGAGCTTCGCGAAAGCCCCATGGCATCAGCCACAGTTATGATGGTGAGCGGAGGTTATCCCGAAAGCTATCCTAAAGGAAAAGAGATTACCGGACTGGAAAATGTCACTGACAGCATACCATTCCACGCCGGCACAAAACGCGATGCCGACGGACGTCTGCTCACATCAGGTGGCCGTGTGATATCCGTAAGCTCACTTGGCAAGGATATTTCCGAAGCCCTTAAACAGAGCTACAAATCCATTGAATCCATCAAATTCGACGGAGCATATTTCCGCAGCGACATAGGTCGCGACCTTATGTAATCCTGACCGAGGATGCGTCCGGTTGAAGTAAAAATAACCCGGTTCATAGCCGGGAGGTACTGCACCGTACTGCTGATAGTACTCGGATTCCTGGCCTGCATGGCATCATACGGCAGCCGGGCTGCGGCTCCTATGTCCGGCAATCCGGGCATAGCTGTCACATCGCCGCTGTCAGATGGACTGACGCCGCTCGTACAGTTCCTGATTGGATTGGGACTGACGGCCGCGGCAGTATGGCTGATGGAATTCATAAACCGCAGTTTCAATCTGCTGCGCACTACCCAGACTCTGTTTCTTGGCATGTACGTGGTGCTTCAGAGCGCCACGCCATTGCTGATAGGAGCATCGGCCGATGCGTTGCTGATGAATGTGGTGGTCCTGGCGTCACTTGCTGTAATATACACCACATACCTGCAGCCGTCGCTCACACGGAGAGTATTCCTGATATTCTGCATCATGGCGGCTCTGATGCTTACCAACTACGTGTATCTGCTGTACATACTGCTGTTTCTGCTTTCGTTCGGGCAGATGCGCTGTATGGGTCCGCGCATGGTCATTGCCGCACTCTTAGGCATCATCACCCCGGCTTGGATTGGACTCGGGTTGGGATTCATAGCTCCGGCTGACATACATCTGCCCACACTGCCGGGTGTCATCGGCGAACTGCCGCGCACACGTCTGGTAATGCTTATCATCACGGTAGGGGTCACGGTGATAACATCGTTCCTGCTATGCGCCGTGAACATGGTGAAGATATATGCCTACAATGCCAAGGACCGCGCACTCAACGGCCTGCTGATGATGCTCACCCTGGCCACCGCGCTGTTCATTCTGATTGATTTCCGCAACTCCCCGACATATCTGCCGCTCCTCAACAGCCTTGCAGCATTTCAGACCGGGCTCTTCTTCCGCGTCAACGCCTCGCGCCGCGGCTATGTGCCGGTGGTATGTCTGTTTGTTATATTTGCCGCAATATATTTCTGTAATCTATGGCTCTGAACATAATCGTTGAACGAAATGTACCGTTTCTCCGCGGCTCACTCGAACCGGTAGCCAACGTTAGCTATCTTGCCCCCGGGGAAATCACCCCGGAAGCCATGCGCCATACCGACGCGTTGATAACACGCACACGCACCCGATGTGACGAAGCCCTTCTTGCCGGCTCCGACTGCCGTTTCATAGCTTCAGCCACCATAGGACTCGATCATGTAGACGTTGACTGGTGCCGCGACAACGGCATAACCGTATGCAATGCTCCGGGATGCAATGCCCCCGCCGTGGCACAGTACGTAATGGCCTCCATCATAGCGATCCATGGCCACGACCTGAGGGGACTGACCCTCGGCGTAGTAGGTGCCGGACATGTAGGCTCGATAGTGCTCCGATGGGCCTCTGCCCTTGGGATGCGTACTCTCGCCTGTGACCCCCCGCGTGCCGAAGCGGAAGGCTCCGGACAGTTCTGCCCGCTTGAGCAGATTGCCGCCGTGGCCGACATCATCACATTCCATACACCCCTCACCACGTCAGGGGATTATCCTACGTTCCACATATGCGGGAGTGATTTCCTGTCATCGCTCCGCCGCCAGCCTACCGTCATAAATTCGGCCCGCGGTGCGGTAGTTGACACTCCCGCGCTTATAGATGCCCTTGAATCCGGGACTGTAGGACATGCGGTGATCGACTGCTGGGAAAAGGAACCGGATATTGACCGCCGGCTGCTTGAACTCGCCGATATTGCCACGCCCCATATTGCCGGATATTCTTCGCAGGGCAAAGCCCGTGCATCTCATATGGCGGTAAAGGCTCTCACACGCTATTTCGGTCTGCCTGAATGCAAGCTTTCGGTACCGATGCCTGCCGATGCACCTCAACAGGTAAGCATCGAATCCATCACATCATCCTATTCGCCTGAGGCCGACACAGAAGCCCTGCGTAAATCACCTGAAATGTTTGAGGCACTGCGTAATAATTACAACCTCCGCAGTGAACCTCTTAGTTGAATTTATTGTTATCCATGCTGAATAAAATGTATATAAGTCCATCTATACACTACATAGGAGCTGATAATGCCTCTGCAAAAATCTTTGAGGCACAGTACACCTTGTCACACGGTATGAGCTACAATTCGTATCTCATAACCGACACCCGTACTGCCATACTTGACACCATCGATGCCGACTGTGCCGAGCAGTGGAAGCAGAATCTGGAACAGGCTCTTGACGGACGTAATCCCGACTATCTGGTAGTCCATCATCTGGAACCAGACCACTCGTCACTGACACAATATGTGCTGGAACGCTTTCCCGACATAAAGATTGTAACATCAGTACGGGCAGCCGCCATGCTCCCTCAGTTTCTACCGGGCGTCAATATCGATGGGCGTGTGATAGCCGTAAAGGATGGCGACACTCTGGAACTCGGCAACCATACACTCCACTTCACCATGGCTCCTATGATTCACTGGCCCGAAGTGATGGTCAGCTATGAATCAACCGAAAAGATTCTCTTCTCAGCCGATGCCTTCGGTAAATTCGGAGCTTTGGCCTACGAGGATGAATGGCTCAATGAAGCGCGCCGCTACTATATAAACATCGTAGGGAAATATGGCCGTCAGGTCAGCGCGTTACTCAGCAAGTTCAACCATCTTGAGGTAAAAGCCATAGCGCCCCTGCACGGACCACTGCTATCGGACAATATAGGACAGTACGTACATTACTATTCACTTTGGAGCAGCTACACTCCTGAAACAGAGGGTGTGCTCGTGGCCTACGCCTCGATTTACGGCAATACCCGCGAAGCCGCTCTGATGGCCGCAGGAATACTCAGAGAGCAATTCGGCGTCAAGGAGGTTGTAGTTGCTGACCTGTGCAACGGTGACATGGCCGAAGCTGTGGCCCAGGCATTCCGTATGGACCGTATGATTCTGGCCTGCCCAACTTATGACGGCGCCCTCTTTCCGGCCATGGACTTTTTCCTCTCCCGACTTGCTTCGAAAGGCTACCGTTCGCGCAGCGTAGGACTGATAGAGAACGGCTCATGGGCTCCCATTGCGGCAAAACTGATGCGCGACCGCCTCTCTGCCATGCCCGATGTCAACATCATCGAGCATGCAGTGACAATACGCAGCCGCCTCAACGCCTACGACCCTGACAATATACATGCGCTTTGCAAAGTTATATCATCCAGCAGCATATTGAAATCATAACCCAACATATAATCAAAATTACTATGGACTTTTTAACTAATGAAAAACTCGTGATTGTCGGCGCCGCCGGCATGATTGGCAGCAATATGGCTCAGACGGCCATGATGATGCGCCTTACCCCGAACATCTGTCTTTACGACCCCTACGCACCGGCCCTCGAAGGCGTGGCCGAGGAGCTCTATCACTGTGCATTTGAAGGTGTGAACCTCACATACACATCTGATATCAAGGAGGCTCTTACCGGTGCTTCATATATCGTATCGTCAGGCGGCGCAGCCCGTAAGGCCGGCATGACCCGTGAGGACCTGCTGAAAGGCAACGCACAGATAGCCGAACAGTTTGGCAAGGATGTACGCGCCTACTGCCCTGATGTGAAACATATTGTGGTGATATTCAATCCGGCCGACATTACCGGCCTCATCACACTGATCTATTCAGGACTGAAGCCCTCGCAGGTTACAACCCTTGCGGCCCTCGACAGCACCCGCCTGCAGAACGAACTGGTAAAATACTTCAAGATTCCCGCTTCCGAAATTGTAAACTGCCGTACTTATGGCGGTCACGGCGAGCAGATGGCTGTATTCGCATCAACCACAACAGTCAATGGCAAGCCCCTTGCTGAAATCATAGGCACCGAGCAGCTTCCCGCACAGGAATGGGAAGACCTCAAGGTACGTGTCATCCAGGGTGGCAAGCATATCATTGACCTCCGTGGACGCTCGTCATTCCAGAGCCCGGCATATCTGTCGATAGAGATGATTGCCGCCGCTATGGGTGGAAAACCTTTCCGCTGGCCTGCAGGATGCTACGTTGACAATGGCAAATTCAACCATATCATGATGGCCATGGAGACAACCATATCGAAGGATGGCGTACAGTACCGCGAAATCAACGGCACACCCGAAGAGCAGAAGGAGCTTGAGGAAAGCTACAAGCACCTCTGCACTCTGCGCGATGAGGTGATAGAGATGGGTGTACTTCCTCCCATTGACAAATGGCACGACATAAACCCCAACATCAACTGAATTTGAAATAAAAAAATATATTTCGGCACATACGCGTCCCGCATCATCTTCTTGCGGGACGCTTTTTTTGTTCGCCACAGTCATTCTGCCTATTTTTGACTACGACCAATATAGTTCCGTTCGGCAAAACTCAAACATGGTTTGGTTTTGCTCTCACTTATACGTATATTTGCAACAATATGCTTATCATACCCAAAAACTACAAACTTAAACTGCTTCCGGAAACCACCGAGGTAGCCATCAAGGCTATAAAGGACCACTTTCAGAAAGCGCTTGCCGGGGCATTATGCCTCCGCCGAGTCACAGCACCGCTGTTCGTAATGTCGGGCACAGGGCTGAATGACGACCTCAACGGCGTGGAGCGTGCCGTGCGCTTTCCGGTAAAGGCGCTTGGCGACCGCAATGCCGAGGTGGTGCATTCGCTTGCCAAATGGAAGCGTGTGAAGCTTCGTGCCTATGATATAGCTCCGGGATTCGGACTATATACCGACATGAACGCCATACGCGCCGATGAAGAGCTTGACAATCTGCATTCGCTGTATGTCGACCAGTGGGATTGGGAGCGGACCATCACTCCAGATGAACGCAATCTTGACTTCCTGCGCAGCATAGTAAGACTGATATACAGCTGCCTGCTCGATACGGAACGGATGGTCTACGGAATGTTTCCGCATATCACGCCGCGTCTGCCGCAGGATATAACCTTCATCCATGCCGAAGAGCTTCTGCAGCGCTACCCTGGCCTCACTCCGCATGAACGTGAGGACAGAGCCGCCCGCGAGCATGGAGCCATATTCATAATCGGAATAGGCGCTCCTCTGAGCAACGGCGAGCCGCATGACGGACGCGCGCCTGACTATGACGACTGGATAACCGGGAACGCCGATGGCTACAAAGGCCTCAACGGCGACCTGATAGTGTACGATTCCGTGCTTGACCGCAGCATAGAGCTGTCATCGATGGGCATACGTGTAAGCCCTGAGTCGCTGGCTCAGCAGCTTGAGGCACGCGGATGTACCGAACGTGCCTCTCTGCCATTCCACGCCGAATTGCTTGCCGGAAATCTTCCGGCCTCGATAGGTGGGGGCATAGGACAGAGCCGGCTCTGCATGTTCATGCTGCAAAAAGCCCACATAGGTGAAGTGCAGGCCTCCATCTGGCCTGACGATCAGATAGAAAAGTGCCGCACCGCCGGCATAACACTCCTTTAGAACAAACACTCTCTTACGTTATGAAAAAGACTTTCCGCCTCCTGCTTCTATGTATGACTGCCATTCTGGCGATCACATCCTGTTCGCGTTCTACCGACGAACTACTGTCAACCGTCCCTGCCGACGCTTCTACAGTGGCAGTGGTAAATATCACCGACTTTGCAAAAAAGGCCGGATTCACCATTGAGAACGGCGAGCTGAAAATGCCCGAAAAACTTGCCAACCGCTCCATAGACAGCAATACGCTGAAACGTCTGGCCGGAATAGCTGACGCTGTCAATCTTGACCATGTGGTTGCATTCTATGCCTCATCAGGCTCCCCGATCCTGACATTCACCGTCAGCGACGAGGATGCGCTTGAAAAAGCGCTGGAGGGAAACGCTCAGAAATCATCGGCCGGAGGCTTTACAGTGTACTCCTCAGGCCGCGATGCCGTTCTTGTGAAGGACGGACAGGGATGGATGCTGCAATCCACACGTCCTGCCGAGGTAATAACACGCATTCTTGCCGAGGCCAAGACAGAGAGCATGCTCAAAGCCGACGGACTGGTCGATTTCCTCAACACCGCCGGTACGGCGCGTGCCGTGATTGACCTGTCGCAGTTCTCAAAGGAACTGAAAGGACAATGGGGGTGCATGAATCTGAAACTTGACGGTCCATCGGCCATGGCAGAGATACAGCTTATGTCGGCTGACGGCAAAGTCAACGAGCTCAACGCCCTGCAGCCGCTTGACACGGACTTCCTGCGCTATATACCGGCCGAGGCCAATATTGCAGCAGCCTTAGGCGCATCAAAGGGTGTGGATTGGGACGGTATAGCCGTAGGCGCTACCATGATTCCCGGAATGCGTGTAGGCGGTATGCTTGACACATTGATGCCCTACCTCAAGAAAGCTGACGGCACTGTGGCAATAGCCTCTACCGTCGATGCCGCCAATCTTGACAACTCCGGAAGCCGGCTGTTTGTAATGATACACATGCCTCAGCAGGAAGTGGATGCCGCCGTGCAGCAGGTGAAGCAGCGCTTCACCTCCATGGGAGCCACAGCCTCGCAGGGCGATGAAGGGATAACTGTTCTATCAGCCGGACCGTCACGCTTCTATCTGGGTAATGTTGACGGCTATCTTGCCCTGTCATCATGGCCCCTGACCCCCACACACAACAATAGCCTTGCGCCATATTTCGTGAACCGCTGCGCCGGACTGGTGATGCTGATTCCATCGCTCTCACCGCTTATGGACGGAGCCCGTTTCGGCGCTGACTTCAACGTGGAGGTACAGAAATCAATGCTTACCGTAACACTCAGGCTCACGGGTACTAATGAGCCCTTCGTAGCTACACTTTTGTCACTTGTTCCATGATATCGGAGATAACACTCGAACATACCCTCCCCCTCGTATTCTCAGGAATGGAGGGGGAGGAACCGTTACGCTCTTCACAGGTATGGCTGAATCAGGTACGTTTCACCCTGCGGGGCTATTACCTGATTGAAGCTGAATCAGGCACCGGCAAATCATCGCTTTGCAGCTTCATATACGGCAATCGCGGCGACTACTCCGGACGCATCCTGTTTGACGGCAAGGATATAAGCACTTTCAGCATTGAGCGCTGGTGCGAGCTGCGCCAGAAGAGCCTCGCCTATCTGCCTCAGGAGATGCGCCTGTTTCCCGAGCTGACCGTGATGGAGAATATCGACATAAAGAACCGTCTTACCGGTTTCCGCTCCAAAGAGTGGATAAAATCGGCACTTGAACGGATGGAGATAGGCAAAAAGGCTGACGTACCGGCCTCACGGCTGAGCGTAGGGCAGCAGCAGCGTGCGGCCATCATCAGGGCCTTGTGCCAGCCTTTTGACTTTCTGCTTATCGATGAGCCGGTAAGCCACCTTGATGAGCGCAACAACTCCATTGCGGCATCACTTATAGCCGAAGAGGCCGACCGCAACGGTGCGGCCGTCATAGCCACATCCGTAGGCAACAAAATCCAACTCCCATTCACTTCCATATTGTCGCTATGATGAAGAATCCGGTATGGCGCCTCCTGCGCCACAACATAAGCGCGGCCCAACTGGCAGGCTACGCACTGGCCAATCTTGTCGGACTGACCATAGTGATCACGGCTATCCAGTTCTACCGCGACATAACCGCCGTATGGAATGCCGAGGATTCGTTCATATCCCGCGATTACCTCATACTGTCGCACCATGTCAGCGGACTCGGCTCGGTGCTCGGCACGTCAAAGACTGAGTTTGATGACGAAGAAATAGCCGACCTTGAAGCACAGCCATGGGTACGCCGTGTAGGGCGGTTCACATCATCCAATTTCAATGTATCGGCATCCGTGAATATGGGTGGCAATGCACTGAATACAGCCCTCTTTCTTGAATCTATCCCCTCCGAGTTCTTCGATGTAGAACCTGACGGATGGCACTGGCAGCCGGGACAGCCTGTACCGGTCATAATAAGCAAAGAGTATCTTACGCTTTACAACTTCGGATTTGCCTCCTCCCGCGGATTGCCGCAGATAAGTGAGAGTATGATTTCAATGGTGCCGCTTCAGCTGTCGCTCAGCGGAGCAGGACGTCAGCAGTGGGTCAAGGCACGAATTGTAGGATTCTCCTCACGCCTCAACACCATAGCCGTCCCGGAGGAGTTCCTGAAGTGGGCCAATGCCGAATTCTCCGAAGAGCCGGCTCGTGCTCCCTCACGCCTGATCGTTGAGGTAAATACCCCCGGCGATCCGGCAATACGGCAATATTTGGAGAGCAATTCGCTTGAGAGTGCCGGCGACAAGGTTGACAATGGACGTGCCGCCTATTTCCTCTCTGTAACCACGGCCGTAGTCATTGCCGTGGGCGCCATTATCAGCATTCTGGCGTTCTTCATACTGCTCCTGAGCATCTACCTGCTGCTACAGAAGAACCGGGAGAAGCTGCGCGACCTTATGATGCAGGGCTATGCGCCGGCATCTGTTGCCCGCCTGTACTATATCATAGTAGTCGCTGTCAATGCCGCCGTACTGTGCGCGTCAGTCATAGTGATGCTCATAGGCAGCCATCTGTGGAAAGAGCCGCTGCAGTCCATAGGTGCCGACACCGGCTCGCCGGCGGTAGCTATCCTGACAGCTGTAATAATAATGTCCGTCATCACTGCCGGAAACTTTTTAGCTATTTCAATCAACGTGCGGCGCACATTTCCCCGCCCCTGATGTTTTAGAATTATGAAAGACTTGATAATTGATAAAGAGAGTACCGAACGGGCCGTACTTGTAGGTCTTATTACTCCAAACCAGAACGAAGCCAAGGCCAACGAATATCTTGACGAACTTGAATTCCTTGCCGACACAGCTGGAGCTGTAACAGTCGGGAAATTCCTGCAGCGCCTGCAGTCGCGTGACTCACGCACATTCGTAGGCAAAGGCAAACTCGCTGAAATAAAAGAATTTGTCGAGGCCAACGATGTGGGCATGGCCATATTTGACGATGATCTCACTTCGAAACAGGTGGCCAACATAGAGCGCGAGCTTCAAATCAAGATTCTTGACCGCACAAGCCTGATTCTTGACATTTTTGCCAAGCGCGCCCAGACTGCCAACGCCAAGACGCAGGTTGAACTGGCACAGTATCAGTACCTGCTTCCACGTCTTACCCGCCTCTGGACACACCTTGAACGCCAGCGGGGCGGTATAGGCATGCGTGGCCCGGGTGAGACACAGATCGAAACGGACCGCCGTATAATCCTCGACAAGATCTCACGCCTCAAAGAGGAGCTTCGCAGCATTGACCGGCAGAAAGCCATACAGCGTAAAAACCGAGGCAAGCTCACCCGTGTGGCACTTGTAGGTTATACCAATGTAGGCAAGTCAACCATCATGAATCTACTGAGCAAAAGCGATGTTTTTGCCGAAAATAAACTGTTTGCCACCCTTGATACCACTGTCCGCAAAGTCATCATTGACAACCTCCCCTTCCTGCTGACCGATACCGTAGGGTTCATCCGCAAGCTCCCCACGCACCTTGTCGAATCGTTCAAGAGCACACTTGACGAGGTACGCGATGCCGACATCCTAGTTCATGTGGTGGATATCTCACACCCCAACTTTGAGGAACAGATAGAGGTAGTCAACCACACGCTTACCGATGTATGCGGCGGTATTGACAAGCCTATGATAATGGTGTTCAATAAGATCGATGCCTATAAGTACACCCCGAAGGCTGATGATGATCTCACCCCCGGCACACGTGAGAATGTGTCGCTCGACGAACTGAAAGCCACATGGATGAACCGCATGGGGCATGACGCCGTATTTATTTCAGCCAAGAAAGGCACCAATATTGACGAACTCAAGAATCTGCTGTATGAGAAGGCCAAGGAGATACACATGGCACGATTCCCGTACAACGACTTCCTATTCCAGAAATATGACGATCTGACCGATCAGCAGGAGTGACAACAATCACTCTGCACTATCGGCCTCTTTCTTACGCGAAGCGCGTCGGGGATTAGCGGGAAACCACCCACGCTCCACGCGCTTCTCCTGTTGCAACACCTCTCCTATGCTCCAGAACGAAGAGAATGCCACAACACCCAGCAGCACCGAGCCGACAATGGAGCTGACAGCTATGGATGCCGCCAGACATACTATGCCGGCCATCAGGAACACCCAGCGTATGGAGGTGCCGAAATAGTAATGGCCCTTTATAACCAAAGGGTGGAAAATGCCGATAATCAAAAATGTACATAGTCCTATTACCGGACCGAGCAGATTGTATTCTGAGAGAAATTCAGTCATGATTTATATCTATTGGATTGAGTTATTTACCAACCTCCGGAAGCTCCGCCACCCGAGGTCATACCGCCACCGAAGCTACCTCCGCTGAAACCGCCGCCACCTCCGCGGCCTCCGCCTCCACCGATAATGATAGGGGCTACCACCACTTTGGGTATCTCATAAGCCACCTGCGAGGCATTATGGCAGTTGCGGCATGTGTAGGTACGCACTCCACGTCCGGCACGGGTGGGTGTGGGCGAGGCCACAATCCTATCCGACGACAGCGAACATGCACGAGCATGACACACCGGACATTCCGTATAGCTTGAACTGCGGTTGACATAAGGGATGATATCCGTTTCGCCGCAGTTGTTGCAAAGCCACACGTCATAGTCAATGGAGTTAAGACGCTCCTCCATATCCTGGGCAGGGGTAAGATAAGCGTTGTCGGCCTCCTCGCTGAGCTTGCGCATCTTATGGCCGCAGTTGGGGCATGATATATGACGGCTACGGATACGCCGCATCATCATGACAAGCGGGATATAGGCTATCAACGGAATCCCGAGGCCGAAGAAGCATAAGAATAATGCCACCGGCTTCAGCGAATTAAGCTTGCGCCAACGTTCCTGAGGCTCCTGTCCTCGTGATGTGAACATAGCCGATATGACAATCAGCAGCATTATCACAGCCGCACCGGCTCCAAGCGAGGCCATGAAGCGGAGCATATCGTCAAGCGTGAAATCCTCTTCCGCCTTGGCTGCACTGTCATTGCCATATTTGCTGTAAAGCTCGCGTGCAGCCTCCGGATTGGTGATCGCTCCGGCCATAATGTCGACCGCACGCTCTATACCGGCATCATAGTTCCCCTCACGGAACTCCGGCACAATGACATCGCGGATGATACGTCCGCATATCACGTCGGGCAATACTCCCTCCATGCCGCGTCCGGTGCGTATCACCACCTGACGTTCATCCATCACTATCAGCATAAGCAGACCGTTGTCAGTATCCTTCTTACCTATGCCCCAGGCTTCAAAAAGCTTTGTGGCAAACTGATTGACATCGTAGCCGGAAATGGCATCGAGCGCCACTACCACCATCTCCGAGCGAGTGCTGTCCCACACTCCGGCAATGGTATTGTTTATCCGCGCCTCAGCCTCAGCCGATATTATTCCGTCAGGATTAGTCACATAAAGTGTGCGGTTCTGCAGATGCACATTAGGCACAGACTCAACCGTATAGCTGCCTCCGAAAGCCGGCAGGCAAGCAAATATAACAGCTATTATTAACAATATCTTCTTCATATATATGCAAATGTAGCAATAATCCATAATATCTCAACACTAAATCCGCATCTGTTGTGCACGTAGCTTAAAGCCAATCAATAGCCGGACTTGCAAATAAGCGCTTAAAAAAGTACCTTTGTAACCACTGATTCACCATTATAACACATTGAAATGAATAAGATATTAGTTGCTCTGGCGCTGCTTATCGCCGCAGCTCCGGCTTATGCCGCCAAGGAGACCAAACAGCAGCGCACTGTTCGCGAAGCCCGTGAACGCGGCATGGCCACTATCAGCCGCAATGCCGCAGAAGCTCACATAGGCTTCATGGCAAGCGATGAACTTAAGGGCCGTGAGGCCGGCTCCGATGAGGGACGGATAGCCTCGCGCTACATCGAGTCATATTTCCGTCAGCTCGGCCTTGAACCGTGGGACGGCAAGGACTATTTCCAGCCTTTTGCAGCTTACCGCAAGGAGCGCCAGAAGAAAGCACGCTATCAGGTGCACCCCGATTCAATAGCGGAGCTTAAGAAAGAGGTTCACCAGCGGATACCGATGCGCAATGTCATGGCCCGCATAGAGGGTAAGAATCCCGACGAGTATGTGATAATCGGCGCCCACTATGATCATCTCGGCATCGACCCTTTGCTTGACGGCGACCAGATTTACAATGGAGCCGACGACAATGCCTCGGGCGTACAGGCCGTGCTGCAGATAGCCAAAGCATTTGTAGAATCAGGCGTACAGCCGGAACGTACTGTCATCTTCGCGCTATGGGATGGCGAAGAGAAAGGACTGCTCGGCTCAGAGCATTTCATGCTCACCGCTCCGATAGCCGACAAAATCAAGGGCTACCTCAACTTCGACATGATAGGCCGGAATACCAATGAAGCCAATCCGGAGCATGTGGTGTATTTCTATACCGAGGCTCATCCGGTATTTGAAAAGTGGCTCCGCTCCGATATTGAAAAATACGGATTTAACCTCAAGCCTGACTATCGTGCATGGGACCGTCCGATAGGTGGCGGCGACAACGGATCGTTTGCAAAGCGCGACATCCCGGTGATATGGTATCACACTGACTGGCACCCGGACTATCACATGCCCTCCGACGAACCGCAGCGCATCAACTGGGATAAGATGCTCGACATCACCCGCGCCGCATATCTCAATATCTGGAATATGGCCAACGAGCCTGAATTCTAACCCGCCAATCCACAGAGTTACCGTCCTGACAAACGGCATGTTTGGCTGAGAGCCGGGATTTTTGTAGCTTTACAACAAATTACAGACTTTATCCTAATGGAAAAAATTAAGGAACTGCTTCACAGCCGCCGTTTCTGGGGCTTTGTGGGCTCAATCGCGGTTATGGCCATCATAGCCGTAATCTACTTTTATCCGGATGCCATACAGGGCAACGTACTCCGGCAGCATGACATGCAGCAGGGCGCTGCCATAGGGCAGGAGGCCAAGGCCTATGCCGAAGCCACCGGAATATCCTCACGCTGGACCGGCTCGCTATTCTCCGGTATGCCTACATTCCAGATCTCACCGAGCTATCCGTCAAACGACCTGTTCAGCTGGCTCAATACTGTGATGGGACTTGGGCTCCCCTCTCCGGCCAATCTGCTGTTCATGATGATGGTAGGTTTCTTCATACTGCTGATGGCTATGCGCATGCGTTGGTATGTGGCCTTGATCGGAGCCATAGCCTACGGCCTTTCATCATATTTCGTAATCATCATCGGGGCCGGCCACCTGTGGAAATTCATAACACTGGCATATATCCCTCCGACGATAGCCGGCATGATGCTCTGCTACCGCGGCAAATACCTTGGTGGCGCAGCACTTACGGCTCTATTCGGAATGCTTCAGATAGCAGCCAACCATGTACAGATGACCTACTACTTCCTGTTTGTAGTGGCCGGCATAGCCATAGCATTCCTTATCAAGGCCATACGCGCCAAGCAGCTCCGCACATGGGTCATAGGCACCGCAGCCCTTGCCGGAGCCGGAGTGCTCGCAGTCGGGGCCAATCTTCCAAGCCTGTACAACACCTACGAATACTCCAAGCAGACTATGCGTGGCGGTCATTCCGAACTGACACGCGCTCAATCGGCTGATGCTGCTGAAACCACCGCCGGACTTGACCGCGACTATATAACCCAGTACAGCTACACTCCAAGCGAAAGCTTCTCACTGCTGATCCCTAACATCAAGGGTGGAGCCTCAAACAAACCTGAAAAGGGTGACAACAAGATGATGAGTCTTTCCGACCTGGACGCGGCCAAGGATATGGTCAATGCCGGTACAATTTCGGCTCAGGAAGCATCATATCTTGACTATATGAGCCAGTATTTCGGCGACCCGGAAGGCACAAACGGCCCGGTATACGTCGGAGCGCTTATCGTGGCTCTGTTCATTTTGGGCTGTGTCATTGTACGCGGCCCGCTCAAATGGGCATTGGTTATCCTCACCGCCCTTTCAATCCTCCTGGCGCTCGGACGCCACTTCATGGCACTGACCGACCTGATGATTGACTTCATGCCCATGTACAGCAAGTTCCGTACAGTGGAAAGCATCCTGGTCATAGCTGAATTCACCATGCCTCTGCTTGCCGCCATGGCCCTGCAGCAGCTGTTCACATGCAAACCCGAGGAAGCATGGGAGCGCTACCGCAAGCCGTTCCTGTGGAGCTTCGGAATAGTCCTCGGACTCTGTCTGCTCGGAATTGTTGCTCCCGGCATCTACGGCGATGCAGTTGTGGAACGCGACCGTCAGATAGCCGCCATGATATCACAGAGCATGTCGGCACAGGGAGCCGATGCTCAGACCGTACAGTATTTCAGTCTTGACAACCCGAGAATATATGCCGCCGTAGAGTCACTGCGCAATTCAATGGTTGAAAGCGATGCAATGCGCAGCTTCCTCATCGTGGCTGCCGGCATGGGCATTCTTGTACTCTTCTTCCGCCGCCGTCTTTCAGCCGGAATAGCTGTGGCGCTTACCGGAATCATCATATTCGGCGACCTCTTTATGGCTGACAAGCGCTACCTTGACACCGAGAGCTTCCTCCCCCGCCGTCTGGCTCAGGGAGAGCCGTTCCCCCTCACGGACACTGACAGAGCCATACTCCAGGACACGACACAGAGCTACCGTGTGATGAACATACCAGAATTCTGGAGTGCTGCACCCTCCTACCGCCATAAGACCATCGGTGGCTACCACGCTGCAAAATTAGCCCGCTATCAGGATATCATCGACCGCCATCTGACCCACTTCCTCGACGGCTCGCAGACTGATGCTGACTGGAATGTGCTGAACATGCTCAATGCCCGCTACATTGTGGATATGGCCGGCAATCCCATGCGCAACCCCGAGGCCATGGGCAATGCCTGGATGGTGGACAATGTCACCTACACATCCGGTGCCGATGCCGAGATGGACGCACTGTCGAAAATCGATCCGTCCCGAACCGCAGTGGCCGACAACAGCTTCAAACAGCTCCTCGGCTCCTCGGCTCCCAAAAGCGCCGGCGACACCATCAGCCTCACATCCTACGCTCCTGATCGTCTGCGCTATCACGCATCATCGGCAAAAGGCGGTGTAGCTGTATTCTCCGAGGTTTATTTCCCCTGGGGATGGAAAGCTACCATCGACGGCCAACCCGCCGAAATAGCCCGCGTAAACTACATTCTCCGCGCCATAAAGCTCCCGGCAGGAAGCCATACGGTAGAAATGTGGTTTGACCCCGACTCGCTCCGCAACACCTCCACAGCCGCAACCGTAGCCATCATCATCACATATCTGCTATGTGCCGGTGCTATCGCGGTATGGTTCATCGGCGGACGTCGTAAAAAGGAATCCAACCCTGATGAGCCGGCTAAGACGTCTGATTAAAACACCCCGCCGGCTGGCCCGGTCAAAAGGCTTCGGAGTCCACTCTCCGTTTGCCTACAGCTTTATCCGTGACACCATACGGTGCCGCAACTCCTACTATGCCTATACCGCTATAGAGGAACTGGCACATAAATCAGAGTGCCGGGAATCGGACCTGAAACTGGTTTTCCGGATAGCATGCCGGTTTGACGTCACCCGCTTTTCAGTATATGGCAAGGACGCTGTGATCCTGAAGCAGGTACTGTCGCTCACCCGGCATGACACCGAGTGCGTAGCCACGGATTGCGACTCTGTTCCGCAGATGGCTGTGGCCGACTGCGCCACGGAGCTCACATCCGAGGAGATGGCACAGCTCAGACGTACTGTTTCCGCCGGCGGAGTGGTGGTCCTTGTCAATGTACCCCGCATAAGCAATACACTTGCCCGGGTCACTGCAGGAATGACCCGCGGCATGAGTTTTGCAGGACGGCGTACAGCCATTGTAGCCGGCTTCAGCTATCTGCCGCGCCAGCACTTCGATATAATAATATGATTGAATCCAGTTCGGAGATATCACCGGTACGTATCCTGGCCGAATTTGACGCATATCTGCAGCTCGAACGGGGTTTGTCGGCCAATACCCGCACGGCATATCATGACGATGCAGCTAAACTTGTGGATTTCATCACAACAGAGCATTCACGGTTTCACCCCGGATTGATAAGTCTGGATTCGCTCACAGCGTTTGCTGCCGGGCTTCATGACCTTGGCATTTCATCGCGTTCACAGGCCAGAATCATATCAGGCATAAAAGCGTTTTTCCGCTTCCTGATGGCAGAAAAATATGTTGAATCAAATCCCTCGCTGCTGCTTGAGGGACCGCGGACCACTCGGAAACTACCCGATGTGCTTAGCGTGGCGGAGATTGATGCCATGATAGAGGCTATTGACCCGAAATCAGCCGAATACCAACGCAACCGCGCCATAATGGAGACACTCTACGGATGCGGACTGCGTGTGTCGGAGTTGACCGAACTGCGCATAAGCCGGACATTTCTTGACGAGCGTTACCTGCTGGTGCACGGCAAAGGCGACAAGGAGCGTATAGTCCCCATGTCAGATGCCGCCGTAAATGAGATACGTGCATATCTGCCCGAACGTGAACGACTCAAAATAAAGACGGACGGACGCGATATTCTGTTTCTCAACCGGTGCGGCCATCCCCTTACCCGGGTCATGATATTCTATATCATCAAGCGCCTGGCCTCGGAAGCGGGCGTAACGAAGAATATATCACCTCACACCCTGCGCCACTCTTTCGCCACACATCTGCTTGAAGGAGGAGCCAATCTCAGGGCCATACAACAGATGCTGGGCCATGAGAGCATCACCACCACAGAAATCTATATCCACATCGACCGCTCACGTCTGCGCGAAGAGATAATAGCGCATCATCCCCGCAACAGCCACCAAGGGACGGCTTAATAGAGGTCAGCTATCATCCGCCCTACCATACAGAGGATACAGATACCTATGGCAGCATAAATAAGCCGTGCGCTCCGGCGCTCAAGCCTTGATGTGAGCGCACGCACACTCGCTGACCGGAAGAACCACTCCGACCCCCGTATCGATACATACAGACACAGGCCTCCCGCCAATGCAAGAAGTCCTATCAGAATCAGAGTGGCGGCACGCAGACTCATCTGTCGACCTCCAGAGCTATATGCCTCACCCCGTCAGGAGTCTCGGATATATACAGATGCGCGGCATCGTCAGGCACAAGCGGACCTATCATTTCAGGCCATTCAAGCAGACAGAGCGAACCGGAGTAGAGAATATCCTCCACACCTATATCAAGTCCCTCTTCAGGCGAATTAAGGCGATACAGGTCAAAATGATACAGAGGTCCGTCGGCCGAGGCATACTCGTTGATAATCGAGAATGAGGGTGAATTGGCCTCTGACACATCTACGCCACACTCGCGGCATATCTCACGGATAAGAGTGGTTTTTCCCGCGCCCATTTCGCCATGAAAGGCTACTACACGCACATCACTTCCGAGGAAGTCCACTATCTGTCGGGCAGCCGCGGGAAGAGCCTCCAGTCCGGCCACATCAATATCTATACGGTCAGTCATTTCGGATTGAGAGTTACCACCGGCACAAGCATCTCCTCCATAGATATGCCTCCATGCTGGAATGTCCCGGTGTAATATTGTACATAATAATTATAATTATTAGGATAGGCGAAGAAGTCACGTCCGGTAGCGAAGATATAGGCCGTGGACACCTGCGGCGACGGCAGCCCGAATTCCTGCGGACGCTTCATTTCATATACCTGACGGGCATTATAGCCCAGATTACGCCCAAGTTTATACCGCAGATTGGTGTTGGTGTTCTTCTCCCCCACCACACGCACCGGATTGTCCACACGTATTGTCCCATGGTCCGTGGTAAGGATTATACGGTATCCCTTGTCGGCAATACGGCGGAACAGGTCAATGGCCGGCGTATGACGGAACCATGATTCGGTAATAGAGCGGTAGGCCGCATTATTGGCCGCAAGCTCGCGGATCATGCGGCTCTCCGTACGGGCATGTGACAGCATATCGATAAAGTTGAACACTATCACATTCAGGTCATTCTGCTCAAGCTGCGAGAAATCGCGCAGAAGCTTCTCCGCGGCGGCCGAGTCATTGACCTTATTGTAGGAGAACCGGCATTGGCGGCGGAAGCGCTTGAACTGGGTTTCGATAAGTGGCGATTCATTGAGATTCTTTCCCTCCTCCTCGTCCTCGTCGACCCATAGTTCGGGAAACATCCGGGCTATATCCACCGGCATCAGCCCCGAAAAAATAGCGTTGCGGGCATACTGCGTTGCGGTGGGAAGAATAGAACAATACAGATCCTCATCGAATGTAAACCTGTCAGCCAGCAGCGGACGCAGCATACGCCATTGGTCAAGCCGGAAGTTATCAATCAGTATGAAGAACAGTTTCTCCTGCCGGTCAAGATGCGGGAACACCTTTGCCTTGAACAGGTCAGGACTCATCAGCGGACGATCCGGGGCCTCACGATCCATCCATCCGGCATATTTCTTACGGATAAATTTACCGAACGCCGTATTGGCTTCATTTTTCTGCATATCAAGCAGCTCGGCCATATCGCCGGCCGCTTCGGCAAGCTCTATCTCCCAGTGTGTAAGTTTTTTATAAAGATCGCACCAGTCAGCGAAGCTATATGAGTCATTTATTTCCGACGATATCCGTCCAAACTCCTGACGATAATCGGTGGAAGTCTGCTCCGATACGAGTTCATTGGAATGCAGATTCTTCTTAATTGACAGAAGTATCTGATTAGGATTCACCGGTTTGATAAGATAATCGGCTATTTTGCTGCCCACAGCCTGATCCATGATGTTCTCCTCCTCGCTCTTGGTAATCATGATTACCGGAATGTGGGGAGCTATCAGTTTGATACGGGCAAGCGTCTCAAGGCCGGTGATACCCGGCATATTCTCATCAAGGATTATAAGGTCGAAATCCTGTTCGCCCACAAGCGTGAGGGCATCGGTGCCGTTGTTGACGGTCACCACATCATAGCCTTTGTTCCTGAGGAACATTATGTGGGGCTTCAGAAGGTCAATTTCATCATCAGCCCATAGTATGGAGTTCTTCATATCTGCATTGTTTTTCTATCAGTCAAGAAGCGGGTCATCACCCTCGGAACCCTCGGGAATCTCCGGTTCATCAGGCGTCTGCTTTTTCGGCACGGCAGGTGGGGCCACAGGCTTCTTGGGTGCCGGAGGAGGCACATCCGGTTTCTTCGGCTGCTCCTTACGCTGCGGTTGCACTTCGGGCTCAGGCTCCGCCTGCAATTCATCCTTCAGCACATCATCCAGCTCCACATCCATCGAATCCTCTACGGCGGGAGCCTCGTCGGTGGCCGGCGGATACATCTCTTCGGCCGGCGGGAATTCCTCTTCCGGAAGGACCTCGGTATGTGTACGGCGCAGACGGTCATCGCCCACGGCATCGAAATATTCCTCGAAACTGCGTCCCTGACTGAGCAGGATATCGAAATTAGCTTTTGATATCACCACCGGAATAACATCGGACGGCAGCGTCATGACGCCGTTCTTCTCTATCATGGAGCGGTAACGGTTGACATCGGCCTCTGAATGGAATCCGCTTACAATCAACAATCCGAGATTGCCGAAGTTCATCTGCTCAAGGTCAAAGTCACGCACGGTGAATGAATTGAAGTTGAAGCGCGCCACATCGAACAGAAGCAGCTTCTGGTCAACCTTGTCAACCGGATAAAGCATGACAAGCAGATGCGGGGCATTCTTATCCGTGAAGTCAAACTCTGCCGGAGCGTCCGCCAGACTCACTGAAGCGCTGTCGGAGGCCAGACGTGTGCTCCATACCATGCCGCGCAGATTCCCGCCGCTGCTGTTGAGCTTGCGCCCTTGCCGCAGCTGTCGGAGATACTCCGAGGCCAAGGGGCTGACGTCAGTATCAGGATAACGTTCAAGCAGCTCCTGAAGCACCTGCCCGAACTTCTCCGGATTGCGTTCAGTAACGTACGAAAGCGCGTCAAGGAACATGAATTTCGGGATTATGCGTCCCAGCGGATAATCGCGCCGCATATCCGACGTTATCCTATGCACGGCAGAATTGTCATTGTTCATATAAGCGGCATACGCACGGTCGTAGGCAGCAGCCTGTATCGAATCCATGGCTATCAGCTTTTCGGCATGTGCCGGGTCGCGCAGGGCCTCACCATACTTCGATTCAGGGAAGTCAGCCAATATAAGCTGACGGTAACGCTCCGCCTCCGCACGGTCGTCGCGTATAAGGTTCATCAGATACATATTGTGGTACACATCCAGGCGGTAGACATTGTCAGGATAGCGCGACAGCAGAGTATTGAACTCACGCTCAGCCGCTGCATAATCACGGAGCTTATCCTTCAGAATGATACCCATATTGTACAGGCCGTCCTGAATCACATCATTCGCCACCGCCCGCTCGGCATCGTCCGAGGGAATCTGCTTCAGATAATATTCCGGATAGTGCGGGTCAGCTTCATGTGCCACCGTCTCACGATCCTTTTCTTCCGCAGCGCCCTCCTCGACCTGTTCAGCATCGGCCATGTCATCATCAGTCTGCTCAAATTCGCTCAGGCTGAAACTATTTTTATTCCTGCGGCGCCAGTCATCCTCAAGCCTGCGGCTACCCCAGCGCTTCTGGAAGTCAGTGCGGCCGGCATTGCGGGTGGCGGTATTGTAGAAGTACCATGAATTGTCGCTGTTCATTGCAAAGGTCGAAGGAGCCGATGTGGAGCCTGGATTAAGCTGCAGTCCGTTGCCTTGCGCCGCCTGATTGGCAAGATACTCCTCCCTCCGGGCATCCTCCGCCTCTTTGCGTTCCCGCTCCTTAAGCTCGGCCACCAGACGTGCGGCCACCTCCTGCTGTTGTTCGGGAGTGAGATACGACAACTTCAGCAGTGAGTCCTGAAGGGTGACGTTCTGCGAGTAGACGGCAAGCTCGTCAAGCACATCACTGCGGCGGCGCAGATTGGCATAGTCAGGATATGTCTCAGGAATCAGGGGCATAGCCTCGGAATAGCATGGCTGAGCCAGATCATACTCCCCGCGGGAGAAATATAGTCCGCCCAGAGTCATCTGCGCAAGAGCCTTGTCAATACCGGAGCGCTTGGATTCTTTAACGGCCATACGATAATTCTGCATGGCCTCGGTAGTGTCGGCACGCGACAGATAGAGATTGCCTATGGCATAGTAGATCTGGTCAAGATAGTCGGCATTGCGCCCATATTTCAGCATACCGCGCAGAGCCTTGACCTCGGGTTCAATGTCGGCACCGTCAAACACCTCGCTCTGCTTTATGCGCGCATTGAACTTGGCGCGATATGACACTCCGCCGGAGCCGGCTTTCTTAAATGCCTCGTAGGCCATCCGCTTGTCGCCGCTCGACTGGTAGGCCTGCCCCAGCAGGAAATAGAGGCGATTGCGCTGAACGCCTTTGCTCAACCGCGCAGCCTCGTCAAGCATCGGGATAGCCTTGTCCCATTTGCGGCTCCGCACATACAGGTCGGCATAGGCCATGGCATAGAGCCGCTTCAGGTTGTCGTCGGTAAGTTCCTTATCTTTTATCCGTTCGAGCACACTCTCCGCCTCAAAAAGCCAATCGACGGCACAATAGCTCAGTGCCTGCCACAGCTTTGCCTCCGTCACAGTGGTAGGAAGCCAGCCGAAGTGCTTGCTTATGTAGAAGAACGTTGATGCCGCCCCAAGGAAATCGCCATTCATGTACTGGCTACGCCCCATCATAAGCCAGTCATTGTGCAGGAACGGATTATACTCCTCACGCTTCAGCCATGCCTTGTAGGCCGGATCATTACCCTTTCCGGCCTTACGTGCCGGGCGCTTCTTGATGGAGCGGAGCTGAATCGCTTTTTGTGCTTTCTCTATCGAACGTGTAAAATCGCCCGTAGGCTGCGGTGCCCGCTCATTGGCCTTTGCCGCCGCGGGGTGAATGTACAGAATCTGACTGTAGTCATCTTCATAGTTCTGCTCCATTGACTTGAGAGTCTGCACATAATGTTCATGCCCGTTGAAGTGGATATTATAGCGGGTTATGAATTCGGTATACCGGCGTGAGGCCGCGGTGTTCTTCTTCAGGCTGCATGACTGCAACAGAAAGACACCCGCCATAATCAGCGCCGCATACACTATCCGTTTCATCGCGTGAAGGCTTTGATTATACGAAGCAGCAGATACACCACCACAAGTATCAGCACTATTATGGCTGATCCGGGCACATCTACGACAGCAGCCGTCATCAGTCCGGCTACCGAGGCAAACACCGATACGATGGCCGACATTACCATGATGGCACCGAACTTGCGGAAATAGATCTCAGCAATAAGCTGCGGCAGAGCGAGCATTGACATGAGCAGCATCACTCCTACCAGACGGATGGTAAGCACAATACAAACGGCTACAAGCACTGTCATGCTGTAATTGATAAACCTTACTGGAAGCCGGCTCACACGTGCGAAATCGGGGTCGAATGCACATACCACGATACGGCGGTAGAACAAGGCGAAAAACAGCATCAGCACTACCGTGTAGATACCAAACGCCATAAGGTCGGACCCGCTGATAGTAAGCAGGTTGCCAAACAGGAAGCTGTTCAGTTCAGGTACATATCCGGGTGTAAGGAACACAAACATGATGCCTATGGCCATGCCGAGCGCCCACACTACAGCTATGGCCGAATCCTCACGGATCCGGTGGCGCGACGACATCCACTCCACCCCGGCCGAGGCTCCGATAGCAAACACCGAGGCAGCCACCAGCGGATTTATGCCCAGGAAGTAACCGAGTCCGAGTCCTCCGAAGCAGGCGTGCGTCACACCTCCGCTCAGAGCCACAAGCCTACGGCTCACTATGTATGTGCCTATCATCGCCGATGCCAGGCTGATTATGCAGATACCGGCAAGGGCGTTACGGAAAAATATGTACTGAAATATATCAATCATTGTTTATGTGCATTGAGTCGTGCCTCCGACACGATAAGGAGCAGCTCGTCCCTCACCGCCGAGGGCAACTCGATACCGCGCAGCTGCAGACTGCGTGCCCATCCGGCTATATCGTGAGGTAGAAGCGAGAGAAGCACATTGCGGAATTCCTCAACAGCTTCGTCAGTATAGGCATCCGGAGCTGTGCCGCGGTAGGCGTCAAGCTCCTCGTCATCATAATATTCTATCTCCTTGCTCACGGCAGCCAGCAGCGAATCGCGCTCGCAGGTCACATGCATGCCGCAGCATTCCTCACCGGCGCTGTCGGCGGCAGAGAGGTCAGCGCTGTCACCGGCATCTGCAGGGTCCTGAGGCTTATGGAATATCCTCAGCACCACACCGACGGCCACAAGCGCCAGAAGTATATACAGAGCAAGTATCATTTATTCTTCAGCAATATGTTCATCAATCAGCCGCTGCATCTCCTCGACGGGGAGCGAGGCATCGGCTACAAGAAATCCGGCATTGCGCAGCACATCCCAATATCCCGGATATGACTTGGCCACGACTCCCGCATCGCGGACCACTATGCCCGGGATATAGATTGACACCGGAGCCAGCGACATTGCCATCCTATGATCGGCATATGTATCAAATTCAGGCAATTCGGCGATAGGCCTGCGCGAACCGTCCCATTCCATCCGTCCGGCCACGCTGATATCTGTCACAATCCCTATCTTCAGAAGCTCTGTGTAGAGAGCTTTAATGCGGTCAGTCTCCTTTATCGAGAGGGTTTCAAGTCCGGAAATCAGGAATGGCACACCAAGCATGGCGCATGTCACTATCACAGTCTGAGCCAGATCAGGATTATCCGAGAGGTCCATGACCATCCGGGGCGACAGTTCAGGCGAAGCCATCAGGTCAATACCCCCCTCTTCGCCCTCCCATTCGGTGAGGACTCCGAGGTTGCTGAATATATCGGCCACTTTCCTGTCCGGCTGCCGGCTGTCGGCATCCAGACCGTCAAGCGTCACAAATCCGGAGGTGAGCGCTTCTATTTCATACCAGTAGGAGGCCGCGCTCCAGTCAGCACCGATAGTCCAGTTGACCGGAGTATACTTTGCTGAAGGGATGTCGATAGTTCCACGCTCGAATTCGGCTGTCACCCCGGCACGCTCCATCATGGCAGCAGTGAGCCTCAGATACGATTCGGATACAGCCTCGCCGGCCATATTTATCCGCAGCCCGTTTGCCATACAGGGGGCCACCATCATAAGCGCCGATATGAACTGGGAACTTACCGAAGCATCAACCGTAACCTCGCCACCCTCAAGGGCACGTCCCGTAACATGCAGGGGCGGGAATCCCTCTGTTCCGGCATACTCTATCGAGGCTCCGCACTGCCTGAGCGCATCGACAAGCGGCCCAATGGGACGCTGACGCATCCGCTCGCTCCCGTCAATCACCATATCGATACCTGAAGTCACGGCAGCAAGCGCAGTAAGAAAACGCATGGCCGTACCGGCAGCTCCTACATTCACCTCCCTGCTGTCAAGCGAGTTCAGCACTGAAAGCATAGCGGCAGTATCATCGCACTCAGCTACCACGGCAGGCATATTGCCGCCGGGAGTCAGGGCTGAGATTATCAGCGCACGGTTTGACTCGCTTTTTGAAAGCGGGAGCGATGTACGTGTCTGGAGCAGTTGCTGCGGGGGAAATATGCGGTAATCCATCTGATTCGGTTTTGGTTACACAAAGATAATCCTTTTCACCGTAAGCGCCAAGAGGTGGATGGTGAAAAGGATTATCAACTGTCTATGCTGTGACGGCTATGACTCTTTGTCAGTCACACCGTCGGTGGATTCCTGTTTGTCGGCGGTAGTGGTCTCGGCCTGAGGCACCTCCGGCTTCTCCCAATGGAACGGTTCGAAATCGCTCGTTGGGTCAATCCATGACTTTTTGCGGAACGCGAGTATCACAAACGGCGCTCCCACAAACAGCACCAGTCCTCCTATCAGTACCCCGAACCATACGGCATTGGAGCCCATGGATATCTGCGAAGGCGGGAAGAAACTGAGGATAAACGCCAGGAGTGATCCAAGGAAGCCCACGCCGGCCACAATCCACAGGAGGAAGTTGCCCTTCTTGCCGATTCGGAACGGACGCGCTCCATTCTTATACGAGTAGCGCAGATATATCACGGCGGCAAACATCAGCAGATACGCCACAAGATACAGCAGCACGGTGAGCTGCGAAAGAATCTGATAGAAGCTCTGTACCGACGGCATCACCACGAACAGCAACGCAAGAAGCGACACTGCTATACCCTGGACAATAAGGATATTGCGCTGTACCCCATTCTTATTTGTCTTCTGAAAGAAAGGAGGCAGATAGCCGGCCTTGCCTACCGCCAGAATACCTTTTGACGGACCGGCAACCCACGTAAGCACACCTGCAAGCACACCGAAAGCAAGCGCTATGGCCATTATAGGTGAGGCCCACTGAATGTGAAACGCCACGAAGTAATTGTCAAACCCTTCGAGCAGACTCTGCACAAGGTTGATATCCTTAGCCGGGATAATCACGCCGAGAGAATAGGTGCCAAGCACGAATATAAGCACCGTTATCAGCGCGCCTACAAACACCGCCTTCGGGTAGTTGACCGCCGGATTCTGCATCTGCTTCACATGCAGACCCGACATCTCCATACCTGCATAGAACAGGAATATGGACGATGCAAGCACCAGATTGTCAATATTAGTCAGATCAGGGAAGAAATGGCCGTGAAAATTCATCTGCGAGGTTCCTCCGGTGGCAAGGTATATCACACCCAGTACCACAAGTATGCCGGCAGGAATCACAGTACCTACCATACCACCTATCTTCGACACACGGCCTACCCATCCGAGCCCTTTCATCGATATGAAAGTAGCTATCCAATAGATAGCCATCACCACAACCAGAGTGTACACCTTATTGGCGGCAAGATGCGAATCGGCCGTGTGGTCCATGCCAATGAATGCGAGCGACACGGCTCCGAAGGTAAGCACCGTAGGGAACCATATGGTCGATTCGATCCACTGCAGCCATATGGCAAGAAATCCGGCTTTCTTACCGAACGCCTCACCTACCCAGCGGAACAGTCCACCCTGCTTGTCAGCAAACATAGCGGCAAGCTCTGCGGCCACAAGGCTCACAGGAATCAGGAATACAAGGGCTGCAAAAAGATAATAGAAGGCTGACGACATCCCATATTCAGCCTCGGCCGGTAGCCCTCGGAGCGACACTACGGCCACCACGTTCATCATGGCCAACGTGAAGAAGCTCAGCTTGGCCGTCTGTTTTATTTGCTGTTTCATAGCAGTATATATTAGTCAGTTATTGTCACACTGTCGCCATTGAACACTCCGAGTCCCAGACGGTTCATCACCCCTTTCACCACAGCCTGCGCCTTGACCGAATTGCCGGCGCTGTCAAGCGGAGGTGCGAACGCGGCGATACCCATCACACCCGGCAGCACACCGAGCACACCGCCTCCCACACCGCTCTTGGCCGGAATACCCGACGTGTATAGCCAGTCGCCGGTATTCTGATAGAAGCCAACGGATGAGATAAGAGTGGTGATTTTCGGAGCAAGTTCAGCCGGGAATACCTGACTGCCGGTAACCGGATTATGCCCCCCAAAGGCTATTGTGGCAGCCGCTATGCCGAGCTGCGTGCAGGTAATGCCGAGAGAGCACTGTCGGGTATAGAGGTCAAGACTCATATCAGGGTCATCATATATCCGGCCATAGTTCTTCAACAGCCATGCAATGGCGCGGTTGTTGAAATTCGTTTCCGATTCACTCTTGTAAAGCTCATCAATCAGTTCGGGAGCCGAACCGCACAATGCTTCAATATTCTCTGTTATAGCCATCCACTTGGCATCGCTGTCGCCCTGCGGCTTCACCATCGAGCATGCCGATATCGCTCCGGCGTTGACCAGTGGCGTTGATGGATGGTCATTCTCAAGCAGAATGGCGAAAATAGAGTTAAATGGCAGTCCCGTGGCATCGGCACCGATTTTCTTAAGCACCGCCTCCGCACCATACTGTTTCAGTATCAGTATGGCTGTGTGGACCTTGCTCACCGATTCTATACCGAAACGGTAGCCGGTATCGCCGATATTGATCTGACGGCCGTCCGATGTGACAATTGTCAGCCCGAAAAGCGAGCTGTCGATATTAGCCAGATATGGTATATAGTTGGCATTGGCGCCCCCTGTCATACCCTTCACCTCATCGTAGGCCGATTGTGCTGCCTGTTGGAGTTCTGCAAATGAAATATTACGGATCATTATGTTATAGCGTTTTATAGATTAACATATCATTTTTACAACAATCCGGAGCCGCCAATAGTTAAGAGCCAATATGTTAAAAAGCAAGGGAGCCAAGCCCAAAACGGCCCGGCCCCCTATAGTTTATCCTGATAAATAGTTTTAGAGCTGACGTATCATAGCCGATGTTATGATAGCTTTGCTGTCAGTATGCACTACCATAAACAGATACGGACGGTCAACAGTTATCACTACCGGAGCAGCAGACCCAGGAGAACTGGAGCCGAGCAACATTCCAACAGTCACAGAAGTTGATTTGGTGCCTTTTTCATCTATGGTAAGAGTAGAGTGCTGCTCCACGGCATTCATACCAAATGTCTCCTCAGTAATACCGGTCATTTTGTCGGAATCAAAAAGGCCGTCAAGTCCTGCTGACTCCAGAGCTTCCTCAAGAGAAATCCTCTGATGCGGTATGTCAACACATGGCATGGTGATATAGCCCTTGTTTCCGCCATTCCATGACACAGCTTTATCGATATCGCGCTCCGTAATGGCCGCCACTGCTTCTCCAAGTGTAGTATTTTCATTAGGAAGCATTATGACAGCTATATATGATTCGAGGTAGTAAGGCATCTGTACAAATGTGCCATATTCTGTGGTCATCACCTGCATACGCTGCTCGCCGCTCATCATATCCACATCTACCGCCGCTCCGTCAGCATTGGTAAACTTTCTCTTTCCGGTATTCTTTGTATCAAACGGTTCGTTCCATTCCCCTTTGAATACAGTAGCATTGGCCGTTACGGGCAGCAACATTTCCGGACGGGAAACATCTTTTATAAGGCCGCCCGTCTTATCAGCACACCATTTATTGATCAATGACACATAATCGACCGAAGCCGCTACACTTGAAATCTCAGCATCGAAAACATCATTCATAGCCTTACGGTAGCTCTCCTTCACCGTACGGTCAGAGCTGAACCACATGCCATTGGCAAATGCCAGCTTATTCTTCGAATCGGTCTGAGGCACCTCTTTCAGAAGCCGCCCCATCACCTTGTTAAGCCCATCTATTGACTCTCCCGGCATGCCGAATGCCTTGGCCACAGCCTGCTGCACGCTTGCGTCACCGCCATTGGCCAGCATGCCTGTGAATACAGCTGCACTGACAGGTGAGAACAGCACATTTCCATCATTTTCCGGATTAGCGGCAAGAGACTGAAGCATGGTTATGCCAAAATGATTGATCGATTGCACCTTCGCTTGCTCCTGAACATCAAGAGTCATCATTGCACGTGATTCAGTGTTTACCGGCGGCTCATCATTGGAGCTGCATGCCATCATAAGGCTTGACAGGCTAATAGCTAAAATTCCCTTTAAGTGTTTCATAATCCTTTACTATTCGAGTGATTGATTTAAGTATGTAGGATGCAAATAAAATAATTTTTAACCATAAAACAAACGATGACAAGAGTATTAGCTCCCACCATCGTTTTTGTTTTAAGTAATTTTAACCTAATCAGAGCGCAGCCATGTCAAGTATCTCAGTGAGAATTGCCTGCGCTTCCTCAACGGTGCCGACATTGCGTATGGCAAAACTACGGCGTCCGTTGCGCTCGCGTATGGCACAGCGCGATGAGTGAGTCTGCAGATAATGTAGCATCCGCCCGAACATGGGCGACTGATAGTAAGCCTTATTCGAGTCATCAACGAAATAAGTGTACATCATACCCTGCTTCAAAGCTACCTTCTCAATACCGAGCCTACGGGCCAGCCGGCGCACGCGCGGAATACGAAGCAGCTCGGCCGTGACATGCGGAATCTTTCCGAAGCGGTCCTTCAGGCGCGCGGTAAACGCCTGCAGATCCAGCTCGCGTTCTATTGAGTCAAGCTCCTGATAAAGCGATATGCGTTCACTCTCCTGAGGCACATAGTCGGCAGGAAGGAGAAGTTCCATATCGCTCTCTATCACGCAGTCGGCCACATACTCTTCCTCGCCGGCATTGTCGCCCGGAGCAAGCGAGGCATCGCCGAATTCCTCGGTCCGGAGCTCGGTGACAGCCTCTTTCAGGATTTTCTGATACGTTTCATAGCCCAGATCGGCAATAAATCCGCTCTGCTCGGCACCAAGCAGATTGCCGGCACCGCGTATGTCGAGGTCCTGCATGGCTATATGTATACCGCTGCCAAGGTCGCTGAAGCTCTCTATGGCCTGCAGGCGGCGCCGTGCGGTGGGCGACAACGGGATATGCGACGGTACGGTAAGATAGCAGAATGCCTTCCGGGCACTGCGACCCACTCGGCCTCGCAACTGATGCAGCTCGCTTAGGCCGAAGTTCTGGGCATTGTTGATGATTATGGTATTGACATTAGGCATATCTATGCCGCTCTCAATGATGGTGGTGGCAAGCAGAATGTCGTAGTCATGATTGGCAAAGTCAATGATGGCTTGCTCCAGCCGCTCGGGAGGCATCTGTCCGTGAGCCACGATGGTGCGTGCATCAGGCACAAGCCGCTTCACCATGGCCTCAAGTTCATGAAGTCCCTCGATACGCGGATTGACTATGAATACCTGACCGTTGCGCGACATCTCGAAATTGATCGCCTCAGCCAGTGTATCGTCCGTGAGGGCACTTACGGTGGTCACTATCGGATAACGGTTGGCCGGAGGTGTGGTGATGGCCGACAGGTCACGCGCGCCCATCAGTGAGAACTGCAGAGTGCGCGGAATAGGTGTGGCACTCATGGTGAGTGTATCGACATTCGTCTTCAGCTGCTTGAGCTTCTCCTTGACGGCCACTCCGAATTTCTGCTCCTCGTCCACGATAAGGAGCCCGAGGTCCTTGAACTTCACGCTCTTGCCTATAAGCTTATGCGTACCGATAAGGATATCAATCTTACCCTCGGCCAGATCTGCCAATATCTGCTTGACTTGCTTGGCTGTACGTGCGCGTGAGATATAGTCGACACGCACGGGAAGCTCTTTCAGGCGTTTGCTGAACGTCTGGAAATGCTGATAGGCCAGCACCGTGGTGGGCACAAGAACAGCAGTCTGCTTTCCGTCAGTTGCAGCCTTGAATGCGGCACGTATGGCCACCTCAGTCTTGCCGAAGCCCACATCGCCGCATATCAGGCGGTCCATCGGGCGGTCGCTCTCCATATCGGCCTTCACCGCCTGTGTGGCTGTAAGCTGATCAGGGGTATCCTCGTAGATGAACGATGCTTCCAGCTCCTGCTGCAGATACGAGTCGGGGGAGAATGCGAATCCTTTCTCCTCACGCCTGGCAGCATAGAGCTTGATAAGGTCGCGGGCTATATCTTTCAGCTTGCTCTTGGTGCGCTCCTTTACCTTGTTCCAGGCACCGGAACCGAGCTTGTTGACTTTCGGCGGCACCCCCTCCTTGCCTCGGTATTTGGCAAGTTTGTGCAGAGCGTGGATCGACACGAATATTATATCGTCGTTGGCATAGGTGAGCTTTATCATCTCCTGCGTATGCCCGTTGACATTGGTACGCAGCAATCCGGCAAAGCGCCCCACACCGTGGTCAACATGGACAATGAAATCGCCCGGTTCTATGGCGCTCAGTTCTTTGAGCGACATGGCCAGCTTGCCTGAGCGGGCGCGATCGCTCTTCAGGTTGTATTTATGGAATCGGTCAAATATCTGATGGTCGGTGAATAGGCAGCGGCGCAGCCCGTTGTCAACGAAGCCTTCATGCAGAGTGGTGATTACCGGGGTAAACACAATATCGTCGGAGCGGTCCTCAAAGATGGCCCGCAGACGCTCTATCTGCTTCTCGCTGTCCGAAAGGATATATATCTGATACCCCTCGGCCATGAAGCGCGTGAACGATTCGCTTATCAGGTCAAAATTCTTGTGGTACACCCCCTGCGGCGAACAGTCAAAGTCAATTGAGGCACCGGCGGCCGCATCGGCCGTACCGGCGGAACTGAAGCGCAACTGACGCAGTGTGGACAGGCGAAGTTCAAATTCATCGGCATCCACCACATGCTTCATGGCATCCGTATCTGCCTCGCCGGCCATAAGGGCACTGTCGGAAAAACTGTCGGAGGCTATGGCTTTGATACGCTCCACGGTGAAGGAGGCATCGCGCACAGCAACAAGCGTATCGTCAGGGATAAAGTCAAGCAGGCTGCCCGCGCCTGAGGCCACGGAACCAGACACATTCGCCGTAACCGATACCTGGTCAAGCTGCTGCTCGGAGAGCTGCGTCTCGATATTGAATGTACGTATCGAGTCAATCTCATCGCCGAAGAAGTCAAGGCGATAAGGGAGTTCGTTGCTGTAGCCGAAAATATCAAGAATGGATCCTCGCACGGCAAACTGCCCCGGCTCGTACACATAATCCTCCTCGCTGAAACCATTCGTACGGAGCCATTTCACTGTTTCGGTCATATCCGTGTCAACACCCTTGCGCAGAGACATGGTGCGTGTGTCTATCGTATCCCTTGACACCACTTTCTCGGCCAGCGCCTCCGGATAGGTCACCACCGCACGCAAGCGGCTGTCGCTATGCCATGCTCCGAGCGCCTCGGTACGCAGTATCTGCGAGGGAGGGTCAGGCTGTCCGTATTTTATGGCCCGTTTATATCCGCTGGGAAACATCAGCACCGCATCCTCGCCAAGCAACCGGCTCAGGTCGTGATAGAGATAGCCGGCATCGTCAAGCGAATCGCCCACAACAAGAAGAGGCCCGCTACCGTACTTGACGGAAGCGAGCATCATCGGGGCTGCCGAACCGGCCAGATTATATGCCGATACTATGGCGTTGCCGCCCCGTAGGGCTGAGTCCAGTGCCGAGGCACGTGCGGGAGAAAGGAATGATTCGGATAGTTCCTTTATAGTCATTTCTTACCTGTTGACAATATCTTATTGTATTCAGCCGTATTATTGAGGAGCTTGGCGGCCTCGGCCACTGCGGGATCATCGCGCAGAGCTGCCTCAACCTCTCCCCGGCGGTAATAATAGCGGTCAGCTATCTCACGGCGCAGATACGGCTCGATGGCCTTGCGGTGAGTGTCCAGATCCTTTTCAAGCGGATGCTTCATCATGCTTTCCATCACCGTAAACTGCTCGGCAAGACTGTCGGTCATATACCCTTCGAGCTTGGCGGCTTCGCGCAGACGGTCGAGCATTGTCAGACACACCTTGTCGTAATTGAACCGTTCGGGGTCAATCATAGACTTAAAATCGGCATACATCGAATCTGTTATCTCAATTTCACGCGGGGCGGGTGCGGTAGCATGTGTGGCGGCATACTTGTTGGCATAGTCAAACGCCCAGTTGTCGCTGACCACATTGTAGGTAATACGGCTCAATTCCGGATACTTGACATCGACATCAGGAGTTATACCACCTCCGTCGCGCACCTTTCGGCCTCGCGCGGTGGTGAATTCATTGGTGAGGCTGTCAGGAATGCGTGCCACCGAGCCGTCAGGATTACGATGGGAGTAGTCAATGGCCTGTATAAGGCGTCCGCTCGGGATATAATACTTGGCCACAGTGACTTTCAGCATACCGTCGTAAGGGAGTCCTACCGACACCTGCACAAGCCCCTTGCCAAATGTGCGTGAGCCCATTATCACCGCACGGTCAAGATCCTGAAGCGCGCCGGCGGTTATTTCCGATGCCGATGCTGTAGCGCCATCCGTGAGTATAATCAGAGGCACGTCAGGCATTATCGGCTTTCCTGACGTCTTATAAACCTTCTCCTCCAGCACGCCTTTGCCCCGGGTACGCAACACTTCGGTACCTTTCGGAAGGAAATAGCCCAGAATCTTCACGGCGCTCTCCAGATAGCCGCCACCATTATCTCGAAGGTCAAGCACCACACCCTTCAGGTCAGGATTATCCTTGAATGAATTGAGCGCTTCCTTGACTTCATCAGGCGATTTGTCGGTGTATGAAGTCAGCATTATATAGCCCACACCTCCGTCAAGCATTCCTGCGAACGGCACGGAAGGTATCTGTATCTTCTCTCGGGTCATCTCCACCTCTATTATCGAGTCGGTCACATATGGGCGCTTCACTTTCACGCGCACCTTTGTGCCCGGGGTACCCTTAAGCCGCTCAGTGACCTTGGTGTAGGGAGTATTGAGCATCGTATCCCCGTCCACGGTCAGTATCAGGTCGCCGGAGCGCAGACCGGCTTTCTGAGCCGGGCCGCCTTCATGTGGGCCGGAGATATATACATTACCGTCGCGCTGCATTATATATGACCCGATTCCGGCATATTCGCCGGAAGTGCTGGTACGGAATTCAGCCTGCTCGCTCTGAGGAATATACTCCGTATAGGGGTCCAGACGGTTGAGCATGGCGTCAATGGCCGTGCGCACCGACTTGTCCACATCAAACGAATCGACGTACAGTGTCTGCACCTCCTTCATCACAGAGTTGAAAATATCGGAGTTACGTGCCACATCCGATTTTTTACTACGGATTCCGGCCTGAGCCAGCACCGCTGCCGACAGCATCAGTGCGCCTATATACAGGAGTTTTTTCATAAGCTTATGATAAATAGCTGAAATTAGCTGACAAATTTACTTAAATTTTTAGAGGAGCTCTTAATAACAAATGTTAAACGCCTCTTATCTATTCTATAACGGTTTATACCCCTGTTTTTGTTCCGGGGAGCGTCTGAGGAATCGCTTCATTTCGTCAAGCGAACGCAAAGCTGCCTGACGCCCCATGTCATACACCCTCTGCATTTTCTGAGGATCCATCTCCACGCGCCCTATTGGAAGCGGCTCGTCAGGAGCTATCACCATAGTATCGCCGGCCTGAACCTGCTCCGCGACATAGTCAAGCTGAGCATTGTACATCTCATGGCGGTGCGTCATGGCCTCGGCAATAGCCTTCTGCCTCGGCAGCAACAACCGGAACAGCCATCCCGGCGCCGGCTCCTTGCGATAATCGCGCGGCTGGGTGAGCACCACGATATTGCGGTCGAAGCCCTGCTGCTGGAAGTAGCGTAGCGGAATTGAATCGGATATCCCGCCGTCAAGCATACGCCGCCCATCGGCTACCCGCACCGGCTTCGTGACAACCGGCATTGATGCCGATGCCCTAAGCCACTCAAGCGAGTCATAGTCCACACGATCCATCACATAATAAACCGGCTCGCCTGTATCGACATCGGTACACACCACATGAAACTGCACCGGATTACGCTCAAACTCTTCGATATCAAACCGGTCAAGTTCAAGCGGCAGATAATGATAGGCAAATTCCGCTCCCACAAGATTGCCTTCGGTAAGTAGCGGACGCCACCCCATGTAGCGGGAATCGCGACAGAAGCGCTTGTTGTAGCGCAGCACGCGTCCCGGCTGACGCGATTTATAGTTGCAGCCGAAACTCGACCCGGCCGAAACCCCGACAATTCCGTCGAACTCTATCCCGGCTTCCATCATTACATCCATTACCCCGGCTGTAAACAGCCCGCGCATGGCTCCTCCCTCAAGTACCAGTCCGTTCATTTGAATTCTTCTACAGGATTACCATACTTAAAGAATTTCAGAAGTTTATCACTTATCAGAATCTTGTCGGCATTCGGTATCACCTTAGTTTTACCATTCTTATACTGTACCGACAATGAACGTATTTTTGCATACTCAACAATATCCGTAAACCAGGCATACTCAAACACATAAGTAGCATTTTCTCCAGGATATACCGGCCCGATACACTTTTTCACTATGGGGCGCCCTACAGGATCATCCACAGCATTATAGCCCTGAAACGTGATATTGATATATTTTATCATCTGCTCCGTTGGATTAATAAATTCTATTCTGAATCCTGTTCCATCCGTATATTCGCTTTCATCATATACTCCATATTGCTCTATCACCAATCCACCCGCTTTATAGGATTCCATTTCTTTAAGCAACCGGTCCATATAATCGCTGAACGACTTTAGAGTAATCACAATGTTCTCATACATGAAATGTTTCCGTACATCATCGGAGGCATTGACAAGAGAATCAAGCTTAGGCATATCATCAATATCTATTGCAACATAGGCTGCCGGGACAAAGAAAGCTTTGCCATTGGTCACCGCGGTATAAAATTCCTTACCGCCGCATTTGAATCTGTCCACTATACACAGAATCTCTGTCTCAGGCAACAGACTATAGTTCCAGGATTCCCATTTATATGGTTCTGCATTCTGTGGATCAATAGTCTGGGTGACTTTTACGTCGTCACTTCTTAAAGCGCCAAGAATAAAAGAGAATGAAAACGGCTTATCAAGCGGTTTAGCCAATATATCATAGTCAATTTCTGAATTTATGGTACGAAGTTCATACTTCTCCTTATAATCCGCTACAGAGATAAGCGATTGTGGCATCACACGCTTATTTTCAGGTTTGAAATCTACGATATTGCCGTCAACATCCAACAACTCGACCGACAAGACTGATTGAACAAGCCCCGTCTGCTTATCAAACGTCACTTTATGGTCCGATGAAGAAAGCATCACAGGTTTGAATTGCGCACCGGTATGTGACCCGTTAGTTCCACAATAGTATTCGCTGCCTACAGCCTCCTGCAGGATTCGCTTGATTCGACTGGAGGTCATGACCATGTCATGTGGCATGTCTCGATTTAATACGATTTCCACATTCCCGGGCTGACCGGGAGTGGTCAGCGTTAGTTTCGTACCGCTCGCATATGTATAATAACTGCTTCCGTAGTTGGGTTCTACCCCGGTTATTACAAACTTACGTCCGTTGATAACAGATACCGGGGTCACAAATTTAGTTCCGTCATATTCACCGGCCAACACATCGTTAAGCACATAGTGCTTCCCTTTCTCCGGATTCTTTTTAGGACGCTTTTTAACCCATACCGTATCAGGCACAGTGACATGAAACATATCCGAAGCCTCCGCGCCCTCGATTCTGAATGTCACCGTATCACCTAAAAATTTCTTTAGCAACATTACCTTTCCGTGGTCATCAACTGCATTATCATTATATGCGTTGTACAGCGACGGAATGTTTGTCACATCAGCGCCCATCACTCCTAAGCACGGCAGGAGTGCGGCAAGAAGAAGTATTACTTTTTTCATTGCGGATACGGTTTTAGCAGTATTCCACAAATTTAAGCAATAATTCCCATTTATCGGCATTTACGCCTCCTTTCAGCTACGGCATCGGCTCACAAACCGGCGGAAGCGCTCAAGCCCCTCCATCATCACAGCGTGCGGACAAGCTATGTTGATGCGTAGGAAGCCGTCCGTACCATACATTGTGCCGGAGTTAAGCCACAGCTGCTCCTCAGCAAGCAGACGCTCTTCCAATGTGTCGGCTCCGAGACCGAGAGGGCGGATGTCGACCCATACAAGATAAGTTCCCTCCATCCGCGTGACGGTCAGATACGGCAAATTTTCTTCGAAATAGGCCCGCAGCTCGGTGTAATTGTCATTCAGGTACTGACGCAGACTGTCAAGCCACGGTTCTCCACCCGTATATGCCGCAATCAGAGCCTCAACACCGAAAGGATTCACATCGCACACTTCATTGACGTTGATAGCACGGTCAATGCGCCGGCGCACATCCGCATCAGGCGTTATGATATTGGCTATCTGCAACCCTGCCGTATTGAACGCTTTTGAGGGGGAGCAGCATATCACCGACTTCTCAAATATCTCCCTGCCGACTGTAGCAAATGGGGTGTAGCTATAGCCCGGAAATGACAGTTCACAATGAATTTCATCGGACACCACCGTCACACCATGCCGCAGGCAGATCTCTCCAAGACGCTGAAGTTCATCGCGCCGCCACACTCTTCCGGCCGGATTATGTGGATTGCACAGAAGCAGCAGACGAGCGCTACCGTCGGACGCCTTACGTTCAAGGTCGTCGAAATCCATTGTATAATATCCATCGCTGTAAATCAGTGGATTTTCAAGAATACGGCAGCCGTTGTTGCGTATCGAGGAGAAGAAGCAGTTATATACCGGAGTCTGCACTATGACACTGTCGCCCGGCTCGGCAAGAGCCTTGATGACTGCCGACAGCGCCGGCACTACCCCGCTGGTATACAGGATACAGTCCTCGCTGAAGCGCCAGCCGTGACGACGCGCAAACCATCCGGTGACAGCCTTGAAGTATTCATCGGGCACACGGGTATAGCCGAATATCCCATGCTCCACCCTGCGCTTCAAAGCCTCAATAACGACAGGAGCGGTACGGAAATCCATATCGGCCACCCACATAGGCAAAGTCCGTGAATCCGGAGCTGAATCCCATTTATATGAATTGGTCCCCCGGCGGGGTACTATTTCATCAAAATCAAATTGTTCTTTCATAGTCAGCTACTTTGAAGATTCTTATATTTACGGAGCCATGCCCCGCTATACAGACGCCACAGGAATATTGCACCACGGAAACAAAGCTCCACACACATGGCTATCCACACTCCCCGCAGTCCCATGACAGGAGCAAGCAGTGCGGCAAGGGTCAGCCTGACAGCCCATATGCTTCCAAGATTCATACAACTTGGAATCAATGTATCGCGGGCCCCGACAAAAGCGCCGTACGATACTATTGCCGCGGCAAACATAGGTTCGGCCCATGCCTCTATACGCAGGGCCATCACACCAAGCTCCCTTACCTCCTGAGCCGGAGTAAAGAAGGCCATCATGGCCGGAGCGGCAAAATACATTATGAGCCCCATGACTGACATTATCACCATGCCGGAGTAGACGGTGATATGTGCAAATCGCTTCGAGAGGTCAACACGCCCGGCGCCAAGGCTCTGTCCGATAAGCGTAGTGGCCGCCTCACCTATCCCGTAGCCCGGCATATAGCATAGTGCCTCGGCAGTGATAGCAAAAGCATTGGCCGCGATAGCAGCCGTGCCGAGAGGAGCTACAATAGTGGTCACTAAAATCTGCGCTCCGCACATTATGCCATGTTCGCCCGCTATGGGAAGCCCTATCACCGACGCCCGGCGCAGCAGTTTACGTGTGGGTATATAGCTGCCGGAGGTACCTTTCATATTCAGCTGCGGCGACTTCCGCCATAGATAATAAAGCATAGCCGCGCCTGCCACAGTCTCGGCAAGTATAGTGCCCAACGCGGCTCCGGTCACACCAAGTCCGGCCCCCGGAATGGTAAGTCCGTGCCACTGATGCTCCGGAAATATCAGAAACATATTGAATATCACATCAAGCACACACATCATCACATTTATCAGCCCGGGCACAAGCATATTGCCGCTGCACCGCAGCACGGCTCCGGCAAAATATCCGGCCTGAAAAACAGGTAATGCCAGCGAGAATATGAAGAAATAGCTCGACGAATCGGCGGCTATGTCATCGCCACCACCAAGCCAACGGGGCAACTCTCCGCTTATACCGCAGCCAAGCAATGCAAGCACCAGGCTGAACAGCAGAGAGGCCATCAATCCCTGGCGCACCACATGGCGCGCTTCATCCCTCCTGCCGGCACCTATCAGGTGAGCTATCTGAACAGAAAAGCCTGTACACACGGCCGAGCAGAGCCCCCAGAAAAGCCATGTGGTAGTCGATATTATACCGATTGACGCCGATGCTTCAGCCCCGAGGCTACCTACCATGGCGGCATCGATATACTGCATTATTATCGACGATACCTGAGCCACGATAGAGGGCATGCTCAGCAGCACCGTAAGCTGCAGCTGCCCGCGGAGTGTCATAGGCTTTCCGGTGCGGATTTCACCGAGAAGCCGGTCAGAGTTTTTGAGCGATATCAATCCTTTCTTATGATAATACGGCAATCGGCCGGCGCTTTTATATTTTCATCAATAATCAGTTCGCCAATCGCATCGGCAGTTATTGAGCCGGATCGCGGGTTCTTGACACTGGTCACCCGACCCTTCAGGTCAGCATTGACCGAAGAACACTCAAATGCAAGATCGGCATCCTCGCCCATGGTGCAGTCCTCCATAATCAAGTCGGTGCAGTAGCATAGCGGCTGTGTGCCGGATATGTGGCACCGCACGAGGCGCAGGCGCTTCGAATGCCAGCCAAGATACTCGCCTGTGATCTCCGAATCGTAGACCGTGACATCCTCCGTGCCCCAGAATGCATCCTTCGAGTCAATATGCGCGTTGCGGATCTCCACATTACGGCAGTACTGAAAAGAGTAGTTGCCCTGCTGACGGTAATGATCAATGCGTATGTCGCTGCTATGCATAAAGAGGTAATCGGCATGACTGACCTCCACATTCTCAAGTGTCACATCCGAGCAGTGCCACAATGTTTCCTGCGCATCAGGGATCCGGACATTCACCAACTTGACACCGGACATCTCACGAAACATCTTAGGAGCCTCAACCAGGGTATCGGTCATCAGCAGGCCGCGCGAATACCACAATGCGGCACGGGCGCCTTCGGTAAACACACAGTCATGGATAGCAAACCTGTCGACATGCCAGAATGGATACTTACCCTCGAACCGGCAATGCTCGGCCACAATATCGGAGCACTCCTTAAGAGCTGACTCTCCGGCATGGATCGTGACATTCTCAAGGCGCAACCCATGGCTTGCAAATAATGGGCGCTCACCTCCGAACTCACTGTCCGATATAACTTTTTCAGTATGTATAGTTGACATATTCCTAATGATTTTTCACTTTGCAAAATTAGCCATAACCCTCCCCTCATACAATACCAGAAATACGGAACAAACTATCTTTTTTCACGGTTTAGGACCCTCCGACATAAAAAAGTTGCAAAAAATAATGATTATGATGATTTTTTTTGCTTACAATGTTGCATATTTAGAATAAAGCACGTAATTTTGCATCGCAATTGCCGGAGAGAGGCACTATGCAAACTGCTTCAATAGCTCAGTTGGTTAGAGCATCTGACTGTTAATCAGAGGGTCGTTGGTTCAAGTCCATCTTGAAGCGCAAAATTTTAGAAATGCTTCAGTAGCTCAGTTGGTTAGAGCACCTGACTGTTAATCAGGGGGTCGTTGGTTCAAGCCCATCCTGAAGCGCAAAAAGAGATGTACCTTAATGGCGCATCTCTTTTTATTTTTATAAAATAGAACTATCTTTACGGTTCAATACACCGGGCTTTCCAACCTGACATATACAATCCTACCATAAACTAATTCACTGAAATACCCATCGAATATGAAAAATGAAGAATTTATCACCGCACGCTTCCATGATGTGAAGAATCTCGGATGGGTAAAAAGCAACCGATATAGCAAGGCTGAAATCGGAGAGACTTTCATGGACTGTATCAAAGTCTTAGAAAAAGACCCGGACAACTGCAACTTGGCTGGATACGAGGTGAAAGACCACAGGATGGAGTCAGCATCCTATGTCACACTGTTCGCCAAATCACCCTCATTTCCCAAAAGAGGAGCCATCGCATATCTTAAAGATAGATTCGGCACTCCCTATGACGACAACACCGAGCTGAACAAGCTACATACGGCAGTATCCGCCAACTCTTACAATACTTATGCCGGCACATATTCATTTCGACTGATCAACGACAGAGAGAATGGCAGAATACATCTCGCAGTCTATACTTTAGACCATGAATTGATAGATAAGACGGTATATTACACCTATGACGACATAAGGCACATACTCAACCGGAAACTGAATAATCTTTTTTATGCCGAAG
>OFGR01000022.1_pt1 | contig 135856 bp, 102 predicted proteins | sample 1521811 | NCBI WGS metagenome assembly OFGR01 (sample SAMEA3504098, study PRJEB24116) | mouse gut metagenome | biome: mouse gut; feature: mouse-associated habitat; material: faeces | place: Denmark | collected 2011 | reverse complement strand
ATTTTCCTGTAAAATGGGAGGTTTTTTTGCGAAAAATTTTTACTCGTCATAGCTGTTATACAGTACAGATAGTGTACAAAAGTCCTATAATCCACACTGGCAGCGCTGCTTTCATCCCAACAGTATGATGCATAGCGGAACTCTTGTCCAAGTTACGCTTGTGTTTCTTGAAAAATTAGCATATACTATAATTTAAGATTATAATAGATTATTCTAGTGCTCCATCCAGTCTAATTTCTGGCCGGATGGAGTGCTAGGATAGATGAGAATATTATTTTTAGCAATATATGCAAAAAAGAAAGGATGGAATATCATTGCTGAAAATCTTAAAAAAAATCAATATTTTGATGGACAAAAAGCAAAAGGGTGCTATGGCAAGGCTCTTGGTGATGATGATAATATCGGCAGGGCTTGAGACCGGCGCTGTGATGATGGTAATGGCAGTAGTGCAGTTGATTGTTGATCCAGTCACGCTGGAACAGGGAGACACCTATCAAAAGATAAGTGATATACTGCATTTGGAAAATACAGTACAGTTTTCGGTGCTTGCTATTTTGTTTTTGATTGGTTTGTATATTGCCAAAAACAGCTTTCAGTTTTTTTTACAGAGAAATTTGTATCGGTTTGTATATACCAATCAGTTCAAAACAGCATCTAATCTGATGAAAAATTTTGTCAGTCGGGATTATGAATATTATCTGAATGCAGAAACCTCTGTTATACAAAGGAGTATCACTGCAGATGTCAGCAATATGTACGCATTGATTATGTCTGTACTGCAGATTGCGTCTGAGACGATTGTTGCATTGTTTCTGGTGATTGCACTTGCAATTGAAGATCCTGTTATGACAGTGGTGATTGCAGTGCTTTTACTTGTGACGCTGATCGTAATTAAGAACATTATAAAACCGATTATGAACCGTACCGGAAAAGATAATCAGGACTACGGCGCATCAATGTTTGCATGGATATCCCAAACTGTACAAGGAATCAAAGAGATCAAGGTTGCCGGACGTGAACAGTATTTTATCGGAGAGTACTGCAAAGTAGGAGAGGGCTATGTCAAAGCAATGGAGCGTTTTAGCCTTTTTAACAATACGCCAAAGCTGCTGATTGAGACCGTTTGTATTGCAGGACTTTTGGGGTATATTATGGTACTGGTGCTAATGGGCGCTGATGTGTCTGGTATGGTTTCTTTGTTTGCAGCATTTGGTATTGCAGCGATGCGGCTATTGCCTGCGGCAAGCCGGATTAATAATCAGATGACAAGCATGGCATTCAATGAACCCTTTTTCTTTAATGTCAGTGATAATCTTGTCGAGGAAACAGATGAAGAACATACAGATCTTTCTTATGCAGTTGTTGCCAAAGAAAAACTGCCGGTTACAAGGGAGGTAAAGCTTTCTGGCATCACATATCATTATCCAAACTCCGATCAGTTGATTTTTGATCATGCAACCGTGTCGTTTCCGATTGGAAAGTCAATTGGGATTGTAGGAACAAGCGGGGCGGGAAAAACAACAATTATTGATATTTTGCTGGGGCTATTGAAATTGCAGGACGGCAAAGTTTTGGCTGATGATGTGGACATTCAAAAACACTATAGAGAATGGCTTGCCAATGTAGGATATATTCCGCAGATGATTTTTCTTCTTGATGCAGACATTCGCAAAAATGTGGCATTTGGCGTTCCGGAGGAAGAAATTGATGACAAAAAACTTTGGTATGCACTTAAAGAAGCACAGCTTGATGAATTTGTTAAAACATTGCCTGAAGGAATTAATACTGGTATAGGAGAGCGGGGAATCCGGCTTTCTGGCGGACAGCGCCAACGAATCGGCATTGCAAGGGCGCTTTATAATGATCCAGAAGTATTGATTCTTGATGAGGCAACTTCGGCGCTTGACAATGAAACAGAGGCAGCGATTATGGAGTCTATCAACAGGCTGCATGGCAGGAAAACACTGATTATCATAGCGCACAGACTGCAGACAATAGAAAAGTGCGATATGGTATTTCGTGTAGAGGGCGGCAGTGTGAAAGAACAGCGTTCGCATTAGCTCCGGAAAACATTTGAGTTTTCCGGCGTATGTCATCGCATAAACTGCTCTGGCATGGAGGATTCGTATGAGTAGAAAGCTTAGCATTGTAGTACCGGTATATAATATGGCAGCAGACAATAAACTGCGGTTTTGCCTGGATTCGCTTGTGAATCAGACAATTGCAGATTATGAGATTATTGCGGTTGATGATGCATCAACAGATGAATCGTTTCAGATATTGAAGGAATATGAGTCAAAATACCCATGGAAATTTAAGGCGGTACAGTCTTTTGAGAACAAAAAGCAGGGTGGTGCGCGCAATAAGGGGATTGAACTTGCAAACAGCACTTGGATTGGCTTTGTGGATTCTGATGACTGGGTAGCGCTGGATATGTACGAAAAGCTGATAAAAAAAGCGGAGCGAACAGGTGCAGATGTGGTGGGGTGTGATTACTGCATGACAACACAGCAAAGCATGCGGGTCGGGAAACTGATGCCCAATAATACAATGGATCAAACGGGTATATTAGATTGTGAAAAATACCGCAAACTTGTGATGAATCCAGGAAGTATGGTTATCAAAGTATATCAGAAGTCTGTGATTGACAAAAATCATCTGAGATTTCCTGAAAAAACGTTTTATGAGGATAACTGTGCCGCTTCAATATGGATGCTTCATTTTGAACACTTTGAGAAGGTGGAGGAACCATTGTACTATTATTTTCAGCATGAGGATTCCACTGTGCATGAAATCAGCATGGAAAAATGCATGGCAAGATTATCTATGGGTGAAAAGCTTATCGAAGAAAGCCGCAGATATGGGTTTTATAAGTTGTATCAGCCGGAATTTGAGTTTGCTTTTTCAAAGCTATATTATATGAATACGCTTTTTACGTATATGCTGGGCGTAAAAGAACCTAAGCTTGCATTTCTTCGGGAAATGAAGAATGGCATACAACAACGGTTTCCGGATTTTCAAAAAAATGGTTATTACCAGAATGCATTTGATAAAGAACAAAAGAAGCTTGCTGCGATACATATGAAGTCGCCGCTTTGTTTTTTGCTGTATTTTAAATTGTTATACTTTTACAGAGCATACAAGAAAAAGTAGTGTGGGGGATGGGATGCAGTTTACATCATTTCAATTTATGGTATTTTTTCCGGCAGTGGTACTGTTGTTTTATATCATGCCGAAAAAGCTGCGCCAGTTATGGCTTTTGCTGGCAAGCTACTATTTTTATATGGGGTGGAATGCAAAATATGTCATTTTGATATTTGCCTCCACAGGGATTACATATTTTTGTGCTGTATTTATGCAGCGCATTGATCAGGACGATACCAAGAAACGCAGAGCTGTATTGATTGCAGGTCTGGTTCTAAATCTGGGGCTGCTGGTCTTTTTTAAGTATTTTTATTTTTTGCATGATACAATAGCCGCGATTCTTTCTGTTTTTGGCGTAAAGATAGGGGCTTCGCGTCTTGACATACTTCTTCCTGTTGGTATTTCATTCTATACCTTTCAGGCACTTGGATACCTGATTGATGTATACAGAAAAGATGTTGAGGTGGAGAAAAATTTTATCAGATATGCATTGTTTGTATCGTTTTTTCCGCAGCTTGTCGCAGGACCAATCGAACGGAGCGGTCATTTGATTGGACAGCTTGAAAAAATTTCACAGGAAAAATCTTGGAACTTTGATAAAATAACCAGAGGGCTTTTATTAATCCTTTGGGGCTTTTTTATGAAAATGGTGATTGCAGACAGGGCGGCGGTGTTGGTGAATCAGGTGTTTGGAATCTATTATATGTTCAATGGCCTGGCACTGACATTTGCGATTGTGCTGTTTGCGGTACAGATTTATTGTGATTTTGCAAGCTATTCTGTGATTGCCACAGGAGCTGCTAAAATACTAGGCATTGAGCTTATGGCTAACTTTGAAGCGCCTTTTTTTTCACGAAGCATCAGCGAGTTTTGGAGGCGCTGGCATGTGTCGCTTAGTTCTTGGTTCAGAGATTATCTATATATACCATTGGGGGGAAGCTGGTGTTCGAAGCCTAGGAAGTATTTTAACAATATGGTGACATTTATCGTGAGTGGCTTATGGCATGGAGCGAGCTGGCACTATGTTATTTGGGGTGCGATTCAGGGCATATACATTGTGATTGGGGATTTGCTGCGGCCATTCAAAAAATGGTTTACGTCCTTTTTTCATGTGCGTGTGAAAACGTTTGGGTATCAGTTTTTTCAGGGATTGTGCACTTTTGGTCTGTTTGTGCTCTCATTGGTGTTTTTCAGAGCAGACACTGTAAAAGATGCACTTTATTATCTCTACAGAATTTTTACTACCTTTGATATATGGTCGCTTTTTAATGAATCTATCTATGTTTTGGGGCTTGAAAAAAAGGAAATGAGTATCTTATGGGTTGGCATTTTGATTCTTTTGTTTGTCGATGCATACTATGCCAAAAAACAGGCTTTTTTTGATACGCTTGTCAAAGGTCAGTGCCTTGCAGTACAGTATGTGATTGTAGCAGTGCTGCTTGTGATGGTGATTGTATTTGGTGTCTATGGAGAAGGCTATGATGCAACGCAGTTTATTTATTTTCAGTTTTAGCGATGCAGAAAGGGATAGAAATAGAAATGTCAAGAAAAACAGTGTTGTCAAGAATCGCGGCAGTTACAGCATTTGTGGTGTGGATAAGCATTGTGCTCTCTCTAACAGGAAAAATTGTCCGCGCAAAGTTTATTGGAGATTCCACAACGATTGTGAATGGGTTCTATGAGGAAAAGAAAAACGAGATTGATTTGATTGTGATTGGCAGCAGCAATAGTTTCTGTACGATTAATCCGCTTGTGCTGTATGAAGAATATGGGATCGCCGCTTATGATTTTGGAAGTTCTTCGCAGCCGATGAATATTTCGGTACTCTATTTAAAAGAGGCGTTGAAACGTCAAAAGCCCAAGGTGGTAGCCTTGGAAGTCAATATGATAATGGGTGACAGCATCAGCAGTGGGTATGAACCAGGGCTTCGTTGGGGATTTACCGACATTCCGCTTTCGGCTGACAAGCTAAAATGCATCTATCAGTCGGTGGGGGAGATAAATGCAGCGTATTGCTCCTATATTTTTCCGGTATTTCGCTATCATGACCGCTGGAAAGAGCTAAGCAAGACCGATTATACATATTTTTATCAGGATAAGACAAACTATACTAAGGGATATTTGGAAACGCAGTCTGTCGCCGAAATGGCGGTGAATTTAAGTGACTATGATTCGGAAGGTACGGCGTGGATTGAAGAAGAAAATCTGGCCTATCTTGATGAAATGGCAGAGTTGTGCCGCAAGAAGCAGGTGGAACTGCTGTTGTTTAAGTCGCCCAAAGAGAACTGGCACCGTTATGAGACGGAGGCAGTCAGAGCATTAGCCCAGGAAAGAGAACTTTTGTTTTTGGATTACAATGAACTCTACCATAATGGAGAATTGGAGCTAGACCTGGCAGCAGATTTTAGGGATGGACAGCATTTGAATGATTTTGGGGCCCAAAAAGTAAGTTCCCATTTTGGCAGTTATTTGAAGACCATGTATGATATCCCCGATAAAAGAGGCGGGGAGAGAGCAAATTCATGGGATGTGGCAGTGGAGCGCAAAAACAGAAGCGGCTGGCAGGAATTTATGGGTGCTGCGACAGCTCAGGAATGTCTCTTGATGCTTCAGGAGGATAAGAATTATATACTGATTGTAACGGATGCGGGCACAGGAACTGGCAGTACGGTACAACAGTGGGTTTATCAGGATTGCAAGGTAGCGCGCAACATACAATGGAAGGAAAATGGCATCTGCCATATGAAAATAGGGAAGAGTGAGCTTGTATTGTCAAAGCTTGGCGGCGTTTATCAGATTCTAATTGATGGTGTGGAACACTATCAGCCAGGAAACAGATGGAATATTATTGTATACGATAAGATTGTAGACGATATTGTAGCAAACCTTTCCTATCCGGAATAAATGGCTGAACTGTTACTTATGATATTTCTCAGGAAAACTTTTGCAAATCTTCAATTAGTCTTTTGGATTGAATACAATTAATTTGATAAGCACTACCCCTGAATTTAGTATATTTAATGAATAAAAATACCAAATTATTCATTTATAATGCATAAATATAATGTATTTTATAGCATGTTAAATTTTTATTATAACACAATTTAGCTATAAACTTTCAAAAGACTTATTGCAGTTGCAAATGGAATCTTTTGACGTATAAACAAATCTGTGATAAAATAAAATAAGTTTTGGAATTTTTTGGAAGAAAAAGACAGCTTAAGCATGGAGGAGCAATTTATGATATTAGATGATAAAACAATTTTGATTACAGGGGGGACAGGTTCTTTTGGAAGGTGTTTTGCAGAATATGTATTGACACATTACAGTCCCAAAAAGATAATTATTTATTCGAGAGATGAATTTAAACAGTGGGTAATGGCGGACGAATTTGCAAAGTATAAGGACAAAATGCGGTTTTTTATTGGGGATGTACGTGACTGTGAGCGTTTGAAGCGCGCGTTTGAAGGTGTGGATTATGTTATTCATGCAGCAGCATTGAAGCAGGTACCAGCATGTGAGTACAACCCAAATGAAGCGATTAAAACAAATGTAAATGGTGCGCAGAATGTTATTGATGCAGCGCTGGATATGGGCGTGAAAAAAGTGGTAGCGCTGTCTACAGACAAGGCAGTAAATCCTGTGAATCTCTATGGCGGCACCAAACTTGTATCAGATAAGCTGTTTATTGCAGCGAATGCTTACTGCGGCAATAAGGAACTGAGTTTTTCGATTGTCCGTTATGGAAATGTGGCGGGCAGCCGCGGTTCTATTATTCCATTGTTCCAGAAGTTGATCGAAGAAAAAGCAGATGCACTCACAATAACGGATTATCGAATGACACGCTTCTGGATCAGCCTTACACAGGGAGTAGAACTCGTTATCAAGGCATTAGAGGAAGCAAAAGGCGGCGAAACATTTATCAGCAAAATCCCATCTTTCAAGATCACAGACCTTGCAGAGGCGATGGCGCCTGGCATGAAAACTGTAGAGGTTGGCATTCGTCCAGGAGAAAAGCTGCATGAGGTGATGGTTACAGAAGAGGATTCGATGACAACTTATGAGTATGACAAGCATTTTATCATCTATCCGCAGATGTTCTGGCAGAATACAAAAAAACCGACACCAAGCGGCAAGAAGGTTGCGGAAGGATTTCATTACTCATCTGGAAGCAATACAGAGTGGCTGAGTGTTGAGCAACTTAGAGAGCGTTTAAAGACAGATTTGCATGACTGAAGTACTTCTGATATCAAAGACTTAGATTGTACAGTAAACCAAACAATTGTTTGAAACAATCGGTGCTTTTATGATAAAGAACAGTCGTAGCACGGGGGATAAATATGGAAAAACCAGCAATTGCCGGAGGCACTCCGGTTCGAGATACAAAGTTAAATTATGGACATCAATATATTGATGAAGCGGATATCAAAGCTGTGACGCAGGTACTTCAAAGTGAGTGTTTAACGTGCGGTCCCAAGGTGAATGAATTGGAGAAAAGGCTCTGTGCGCTGACTGGGGCGAAATATGCGGTTGCTTGCAGCAATGGAACAGCAGCACTCCATATAGCGGCAATGGCGGCAGGACTAAAAAAGGGAGATGAGGTCATAACGACCCCTATCACCTTTGCGGCCTCTGCAAACTGTGCCTTGTACTGCGAAGCCAGACCAGTGTTTGCAGATATTTATTCAGATACGTATAATATGGATCCCAAAAGTGTACGAGAAAAAATAACAGATCATACCAAAGCGGTTGTAGCGGTAGATTATACAGGACAGGCAACGGAATTGGACGAGCTTCTTGCGCTGTGCCATGAAAAAGGGATTGTTTTGATAGAGGACGGCGCACATTCCATTGGCACGAAATACAAAGGAAAATTTGTTGGAAGCATTGCAGATATGACAACCTTTAGTTTTCACCCAGTCAAGACAGTGACAGGCGGTGAGGGCGGCGCAGTGTTGACAAATCGTGAAGATTTATATCAGAAGCTTTTGCTGTACCGCTCCCATGGTATTACGAAGAACCAAGCGTTTTTCGAACAGGAAAGTCATGGACCGTGGTATCATGAGCAGATTGACTTGGGATTTAATTATAGGATTACAGATATTCAGTGCGCGCTTGTATTAAGCCAGCTAGATAAGTTGGAGCAGTTTTCTGCAAGGCGTAGAGAGATTGTAAAACGATACAATGATGCGTTTATACAGATGCCAGAGCTATTTGTACAGCGGGAGATTCCAGAGTCTGATACCACCAGACATTTATATATTCTGCGCATCAACCCAGAACTGCTTACCATCGACCGAAAAGGATTTTTTGAAGCGATGGGAGCAGAAAATATATGCTGCAATGTACATTATATTCCTGTGTACTATCATCCATATTATCAGAAGCTTGGATATCGGCCTGGGCTTTGTCCCAATGCGGAGAAGCTGTATCAGGAGATGATGAGCCTGCCGCTTTATTATTCCTTGACAGACAAGGATGTAGATGATGTTATTATGGCAGTCAAAAAGATTGTGACCTATTATAAAAAATGATGATTTTGAGCCTGGTTTCTGGTAATCCAGGCTTTTTGTGCATAAATCTGTATTTGAAAAGAAAACGTATTGAATTTAGAAAGGCATGGTTTGAAAGAGCAATGAAAAGAGCAGCAATCATAACAGCCAGGGGAGGAAGCAAGCGAATCCCCAAAAAGAATATGAAACCATTTCTGGGGAAGCCAATTATTGTATACAGCATTGAGGCGGCGCTGGGGGCAGGAGTATTTGATGAAGTTATGGTTTCGACGGACAATGAAGAAATTGCCGGAATAGCGAAACAGGCTGGGGCGAAGGTTCCCTTTTTCAGGAGTGAGAAGACTTCAAATGATTTTGCAACAACAGCGGAGGTTCTCGAAGAGGTTCTTTTTTCATATGAGCAGATGGGAATATTTTTTGATGAGGTGTGCTGCCTTTATCCCACAGCGCCTTTTGTGACAGCAGATGCGATTCGCAAAGCGATGCAGCTTTTGAAAGAAGAACATGCAGACAGTGTGATTCCTGTGGTGAAGTTTTCTTTTCCGCCGCAGCGCTGTGTCGTGATACGCGACGGGCGTCTGACACCGAAATGGCCTGAAAATATGGCGAAGCGCTCACAGGATTTGGAACCTTTTTATCATGACTGTGGGCAGTTCTATTGTCTGAATGTTGCAAGCTTCAAAAAGCAAAAGGCAATTTGGATGGAAAATGTGGTGCCTTTCGTACAGGACGAAAGCAGTGTGCAGGATATTGATACGCCTGAAGACTGGAAAATTGCAGAGATGAAGTACAGATTATGGAAAACTGACATGGAGGGATAGATTGAAAAATCATGCTGATGCACTGATTTTTCAATCGGCAATTTGAGTCAGAGCCTCAAATATGCCTTGAACGCAGTCGGAAATAAAAGATTTCCGACGCGAGTCATCGCAGTAAGCAGCTCTGACATGGAGGATTAGTATGTTTAAAATTAACGAACGAGTGATAGGAGACGGTGCGCCTGTCTATATCATTGCGGAAATGTCTGCCAATCATGCAGGAGATATACAACATGCGTTTGAGATTATTCACGCCGCAAAAGAAGCTGGTGCGGACTGCATCAAAATTCAGACATATACGCCGGATACCATGACAATCGACTGTGACAACACGTATTTTCACATTGAGAAGGGCACATGGGAAGGCGAAAATCTTTATTCTTTGTATCAGAAAGCATATACGCCGTGGGAATGGCAGGACAAGCTGCGCGACGAGGCTGCAAAGGCAGGGCTTGATTTCCTTTCAACCCCATTTGATTGTACTTCCGTGGATTTCCTGGAAGAACTGGGCATTCAGTTTTATAAAATCGCATCTTTTGAGCTGGTGGATATCCCGCTGCTTACGTATATTGCATCAAAAAACAAGCCAATTATCATGTCTACCGGCATGGGATCATTAGAAGAAATCAAGGAAGCTGTGGAAGCGATATATCAAACTGGAAACAGGCAGCTTGCACTGTTAAAGTGTTCTAGTGCTTATCCAGCCAGAAGCGAAGAGATGAATTTGCGGACGATTGGTGATATGAAGCAGCAGTTTCATATACCTATTGGACTTTCGGATCACTCTTTGGGATCTTTCAGCGCAGCGACAGCAGTGGCAATGGGGGCGAATATTATAGAAAAGCATTTCTGTATCAGCCGTACTATCAAAAATCCTGATGCAGCATTTTCGATGGAGCCAGACGAGTTTCGCGAGATGGTGAACCAAGTGCGCGAGGTAGAAAAGGCAATGGGTACAGTGCAGTATGGTGTTTCGGAACAGGAAAAAACAAACACATGTTTCAGACGTTCTCTGTTTGTCGTTCAGGACATTGCAGCAGGAGAGGTGCTGACACCACAAAATATCAGAAGTATCCGGCCTGCATATGGATTAAAGCCGAAATACTATCAACAAGTGCTTGGAAAAAAAGCAAAACATGATTTAAAGAGAGGAACACCGCTTTCCTTTGATGATATTGGTGAGTAGAAAAGGGATGAGAATGGACGTATATTTGCGGGAAGCACAAATACAGGACAGAGACTTGCTTTTTCAATGGGCAAATGATGCTTTGGTGCGTCAGAATGCCTTTCATACAGAGCAGATTCCATACGAAAATCATATTAAATGGTATGATAATATGATGCAAAATCCCTTCGTGTACCAGTATATTTTGTGTGATGGAGAATTGCCAGTCGGACAGCTTCGCCTGGATATCAAAAAAACAACAGCAGTGATTGATTATAGCATTGCGCAAAATAAACGGGGCTTGGGACTTGGATATCAAATCATTATGCTGGCAAAAGAGAAAGTAGTATCAGAAATAACGAGTGTTACTGAATTGATAGGCCAGGTAAAATATGGAAACACTGCATCAGAAAAAGTGTTTGAAAAGTGTGGCTTCCATAGAATAGAGAAAGCAGAGTACATTGAATTTGCGTGGAGCACGAAAGGGGCGGAATATGAAGATCATAATTGCAACAATTAAGGAATGGAATATTGCGCGGGCACGCAGGCTAAAAGAACAATACCAGGGAATACATGAGGTTTTGATTGTAACCCAAAAAGAGGAATTGACCTATGAGGCAGTGTGTCAGTTTGCTCCGGATTATATTTTGCTGCCGCATTGGTCGTATTATATCGTGCCACAAATAACAGATCAGTGGGAATGTGTTGTTTTTCATATGACAGATTTGCCGTATGGCAGGGGAGGAAGCCCACTTCAGAACTTGATAGTGCGCGGACACAAAGAGACAAAAATATCTGCGATAAAGGTGACAGAAGTATTAGATGGCGGGCCGATTTATATGAAGAAACCGCTTTCTTTGGAAGGCAGTGCGCATGAAATTTTTGAGCGGTGTGCGGACATTATATTTGAGGAAATGATACCTTGCTTTTTGAAAGAAAAAATAATACCTATACCACAGGAAGGGGAACCAGTGCTGTTTCGGCGCAGAAAATCGCAGGAAGGAGAGTTGCTTCCTGAAATGTCGCTTGAAACGTTCTATGATTATATCCGAATGCTGGACGCAGAAGGGTATCCGCGCGCATTTCTGGACTATGGACCATATCGGCTGTGTTTTGAAGCTGCACAGCTTGCAGAGGATGGAAGCACACTTGAGGCAAAAGTAACATTTCACAGGATGGATAAAAATAATGCAGCTTGCGGTTTTGAAAGCGGCAGGGAGGATTAAAATGAAGACAGTTTTAGTAGTGGCAGCGCATCCAGACGATGAGGTTCTTGGAATAGGAGGTACAGCAGCACGCCATGCCGCAGAGGGCGACTTCGTATATGCGCTGATTTTAGGGGAAGGACAGACATCGCGCGGCGCACATCGGGAAGATGTTGACAGTGCAGTGGTGGACGCACTTCACAAAAATACGCTGGAAAGCGCCAAAGCGATTGGGTTTCGTGAGATTTTTTTTGCAAATTTTCCAGACAACCGCTTTGACCATGTAGATTTGTTAGAGATTGTAAAAGCAGTAGAGCAGATCATTGATAAACTAAAGCCGCAGATTATCTATACGCACTACAGCGGCGATTTGAATATCGATCACCAATATACAGCACGGGCTGTACTGACTGCAGCAAGGCCGATTGGAAATTACTGCGTTAAGGAAATTTATGCTTTTGAGACACTATCCTCCTCAGAATGGAATTTTGACAGCAGTATGCAGCCTGCGTTTTCTCCCAATGTATTTGTAGACATTACGGATTACTATGAGAAAAAGGAACAGGCAATGAACTGCTATGTATCAGAACTTTGTCAGTTTCCGCATCCTAGGAGTTTAACAGGAATGGATGTGCTCTCCAAAACACGTGGCATGGCCGCAGGAATGCAGCGTGCGGAGGCGTTTTTGCTGATTCGGAAAACAGTGTTTTAGAGAACGTGATATAGGGAGGGACACAATGCTTTATATTCGTGCGGACGGCAATACAGATATCGGTATGGGGCATGTGATGCGCTGCCTCTCGATTGCAGAGGCAGCGGCGGATTTGGGATGTTCTCCTGTTTTTATAACAGCAGATAACGGCTGTCATTCTATGATTGAAGAGCGGGGATTTCGGGCAATTGTGCTAAATACAGATTACAGAGATATGTTGTCAGAGATTCCGCAGCTTAAAAAAATAGTGGAACAACAAAACGATATGCTTCTGATTGACAGTTACCAGGCGGATGATGCATATTTTGATGCAGTCAAAGAGTTTGTGCAAACAGCATGTCTTGAAGATATGGGGGTGCCACACCCAGCGTGTCTGCTGATTAATTATAATATCTATGCACCGCAGCTTGCGGACAATTATAAAGAGTTGGAAGATGTACTTCTGGGCATTCAATATATGCCGCTTCGCAAGGTATTTCAGGCGCCTTGCGAATATCAGATAAAAGATAAAATAACTGATGTTATGATAACGACAGGAGGAAGTGACCCGTATTTTGCAGCAGCGGCGTTTATGGATGCTATTTTGGCGGATACATTTTTGTCCAAACAAAAGATAAACTGGCATATTGTCAGTGGTCCGTTCAATCGTTTTGCAGAGGAGCTAAAAAATAGGTATCAGTCCTGCAAAAATGTGTGTATTCATGAAAATGTCAAGGATATGCGCGAACTGCTGCTGCAAACAGATGTGGTGCTCACTGCCGCAGGAAGCACTGTTTACGAGGTCAGTTCACTGGGAATTCCAATGATTGTATTTTATTTTGCAGAAAATCAAAGACAGGGGGCATGTGCCTTAGCAGAGCTTACGCAGATTGTGAATGCAGGGTGTTTTGCAAAGAATAGCCAAGCAGTGACGGACAGGGCAGTGAAGGCGCTGCACCAGTGTGTCGCGGAAAAAACGTACAGGGAGCGTTTAAACGAGCAGGAAAGGCAGCTTGTAGATGGGAAAGGCGCACAGCGTATTGCCAAAGCGCTGATGGACAGGACAATATAGGGGGCTTGTGATGGCAGAAAAAAAACAACGGCACTTGGGCTGTGAACTGCTGCGTATGACGGCGATGATAATGATTGTATGTCTGCATTATCTTAGTAAAGGTGGGCTGCTAGTCAGTCCGTCAAAAGCGGATATGACAGTAACAGGCTATACGATATGGTTTGTTGAGGCACTGTGCTTGGTGGCAGTAAATGCCTATGTGCTATTAAGTGGTTATTTTGGAGCCAATGTGGCGCCGAAAGATGTCATAAAAAGAGGAATCCGCATATGGAGACAGGTGTTTTTTTATTCGATGGTGATTGGGCTTACTGCCATGATAGCAGGCATACAGCAGTTTGACCTCTATCAATTTTTTTCGTATTGTTTTCCGATTGTGACGGAACATTATTGGTTTGCGACTTCGTATCTGATTCTTTGCCTGTTTATGCCTTTTTTGAATGCAGGGATTGCGCATCTTGGCAAAAAGGATATACAGCTTTTGACAGCAGGGCTTTTGGTTCTTTTTTGTATCTCCAAGACAGTGATTCCCATGCAGCTTCCCTGGGATAAATATGGGTATGATGGGTTCTGGTTTGTGGTCTTGTATCTGACAGGCGCATATCTTGGGAAGTACGAAATGAAATGGGTACAAGCCAGATGGCACGCAGTGTTTCTCTATCTTGGCAGTGTGACAGCAATCTTTGCTTCTTTTTTTATTCTGCGTATGGTTTTTCTCAAAACAGGCAAACTTGAGAATATGATTTCGTATGGCTATACTTATAATTTTTTAGCCTGTTATACAGGCGCAGTGGGGCTTTTTCTGGCGTTTGCAAAGAGCAAGGCAGGGGGTGTTTTGGAGCGTTTTCGGAGACCAATAGAACAAATTTCCGGCGCTTCGTTTGGTGTTTACCTGATTCATGAGCATATGAATCTTCGGGCTGTGTGGCCTGCGTGGTTTCATTGCAAAGAGCAGATTGACAACTCTGTTGTAGGGATGCTGCTTCATATGCTCTGCACGGTATTTGTGGTATATGTGGTTTGTACACTGATAGAAATGACAAGAAAAAAGGTTTCCAGCACGATCTTTGGAGAGAGAAAAAGAGGTTCCAAGAGTATATGAGAAAGAACAGGGAGGAAACATGAGAATGAAATGGCTTGAGAAACACCTGAATAAAATCCTTGCAGGAATCCTTTTGTTGTATCCACTGCGTCATGCTGTGCTGGGCGCAGATTTAATGGACGCAGGCTATGCCCTTGGAAATTATCGTTTTTTTGATGTCATGAATCCGATGTGGAAACTGGCTACGTATTTTGCCAATATCGTAGGAGTACTGCTAAGCTATCTTCCTTTTGGAGATATCTGGATTGGAATGAATGTATATACGGGGCTTTTGATTGGGCTGACTGCGATGGTGGTATTTCTGTTTTTGTTCAAGCGATATGAGCATCGCTGGCTGCTGTTTGCAGGCGAGCTTACGGCATTGTCCCTGTGCTGGGCGCCGTCCGTGATTTTATATCACTATCTTGGCTATCTTTTTATGACAGCAGCAACACTGATATTATTTATGGCAATCACAAAAGATAACAAATGGTATTTTATTGCTGCTGGCATGATTCTTGGCCTTTGCGTCTCTGTGCGTATGCCCAATATTACATATATGGCATTTATTTTGCCAGTATGGTATGTTTGTTTTGTGGAGCGAAAGAAATGTGCATGGATTAAAAAGCTGATAAACAGAACTGTTTTTTGTATTGTGGGATATCTTGCAGGACTTTTGGCGCCAATTTTTGTGATAGTTGTTCGATATGGCGCTACGGCATATCCTGAAATGATTGCTTCACTGTTTGGCATGACTGAAACAGCGACGGATTATAAGCCGAGCGCTATGGTTTTTGCAATGTTTGGAGATTATTTTCGCTATAGTGTATGGCTCTTTTTGTTTGTGGGCTATATGGTAATGGGGAGTTTATTTTTTTCATTGATATTAGCAAAGAATAAGAAAAAGGCGTCAATGTGGTTCAAACTGATTTATGCGGCAGGTCTTTTGGTGCTTCTCAGATTTTGCTATGGCCGAGGGATGTTTGATTTTGATTATACGGCGTACTTTAGCATGTATAAATGGGCAGTAGTGTATCTGTTAATGGTGCTTGCGCTCTGTATTTGGAGTCTTATAAGCAAAAAAGTCAGTGGTGAACAGAAACTATGGGCAGTATGTTTGCTTGTGACAATCTGGATTACGCCGCTTGGCAGCAATAACGGTCTATATCCAATTATCAATAATTTATTTCTGACAGCGCCTGTTTCGCTTTTGATGCTTTTCGATTTTTTTCAAAAACTCTCGACACAAAAATATAAATTTGTGCTAAAGATAACTGTTTGTTTTCTTTTTCTTTGTACAGCATTGCAAAGTCTGTTATTTGGGATTGGATTTGTGTTTCATGATGTGTTGCCCGCCGGAGAGCAGCGCTATGCACTGCATTTGCAAAGCAGCGGAAGCGCCAACGGAATATGGACAACCAAAGATAAAAAGGAACAGCTTGAAGCACTGGATAATTTTTTGATAGAAAATGAGTTAAACACAAAACAATTGATACTTTTTGGCGATATTCCAGCACTTTCGTATCTGTTTGACATGGAACCAGCAATTTTTACAACGTGGATTGACTTGGATTCCAACCAGATAGAACAGCTTCGGATAGATTTGGACAGAATTGCCCAAACACAAGATTTTCCAGTGATTATTTTTGGCAGAAAGGCAATAGATACCATTGATAAAGCAAATACAGCACGATATGAAAAACTTGTCACAATCCAGCAGTTTATGCGGCAAGAGGGGTATTTTGAGGCGTATGTGAGCGAAGAATATATAGTTTATTGGCAACAGTTCAGACTAGGACTTTGCACTACGCTGCAAAGTCCGTAGGAACACGTAGCAGTTGAGATGCATCAATCCTACCACGAAGTGGTTTTGCATGGATTGATGCCCGTAACAGGAAGCCGAAGGCTGAACTGTTACATTTATTGTGTCAAGAAATGATGTTAGTGTGGAAATAGGAATAAAAATGTGGTATAGTTTTCTTGTTAATTGGAAGATTATGGGAGGTATTGAATGATTAATTTTAATGTTCCGCCATTTACAGGAAAGGAAATTGAGTATATCAAGCAGGCAGTTGAGAACCAGAAAATCTGTGGAGACGGGCCGTTTACCCAGAAATGCAGTGAATGGATTGAGGAAAGAACAAAGACAAGCAAATGCCTGCTGACAACTTCATGTACCCATGCCACAGAACTTGCGGCACTTCTTGCAAATATCAAGGAGGGGGATGAGGTAATTATGCCTTCCTTTACATTTGTATCAACAGCGGATGCGTTTGTACTGCGTGGCGCAAAAGCAGTTTTTGTAGATATTCGTCCAGATACGATGAATATTGATGAGAAAAAGATTGAGGCGGCGATAACGCCAAATACCAAAGCCATTGCGCCTGTTCATTACGCTGGCATTGCATGTGAAATGGATACCATAATGGAGATCGCCCAGAAGCATAATCTGATGGTGATTGAGGACGCCGCACAGTGTATTTTGGCAGAGTATAAAAACAAAGCGCTTGGCACAATCGGCGATTTTGGTTGTTATTCCTTCCATGAGACCAAAAACCTGAGTATGGGAGAGGGCGGCGCAATTCTGATTCGGGATGAAAAATATATTGAAGAAGCAGAAATTATCAGAGAAAAGGGGACAAATCGTTCGAAATATTATCGTGGGCTGGTTGACAAATACCGATGGATGAATTATGGATCTTCTTATCTGCCAAGCGATATGAATGCTGCATATCTTTGGGCACAGCTTCAGCTTGCCGATGAAATCACAAAGGCCAGGCTTATCAGGTGGGAGCAGTACAATACACTGCTGCAGCCGCTCAAAGACAGAGGAATCCTGGAGCTTCCGATCATTCCGGAAGGCTGTACACACAACGGGCATATGTACTATGCAAAAGCAAAAGATGTCCAAGAGCGCACAGAGCTTTTAAACTTTTTGAAGGCAAACGGCGTGTGGTCCGTATTTCATTATGTGCCGCTTCATACGGCACCGGCAGGAATGAAGTTTGGTGTCTTTCATGGGGAGGATGTCTATACAACAAAGGAGAGCGAGCGGCTTTTCAGACTTCCAATGTACTATACACTAACAGAATCTGATGTTAATTATGTTGTAAGCAAAGTGAAGGAGTTCTATCACGTATGATGGATAGCCACACGAAGAGAAGAGCAGGCAGAGTGTGTGTTGTGGCTGTCTTTACACTCTTGCTTGTATTGTTTTTATCGGTGAATTTTGATTTCTACTATGATCTGAATGATGATACAATGATAAAGGATATTTTATCAGGAGCATATACTGGTAAGCCAAATGGTTTTTGTATCCAGATGCTGTATCCTTTAGGGTGGTTTATTGCGCTTTTTTACAGAGCCATTCCTACGGTTGCATGGTATGGCTTGTTTTTGTGCGTATGCCAGTTTGGAGTGCTTGCATTGGCTGCGCTGCGTCTTATGAGCATTATGCGCAGCACTGGAACAAAACTGATGGCGCTTGCGGCCGAGGCGGCAATTGCGCTGGGCTTGTTTTTGCGGGAATTTGTCATTATTCAGTACAGCGTTACAGCAGGTATTTGTATGGCAGGCGCGGTATTTCTTTTTCTCACGGCGCCGGAAGAAGAAAAGCCTTCCAAATTTATAAGAAGAAATCTAGTTCCTTTGATGTTGGTTGTCCTGTCCTTTATGATTCGAACTGAAGTTTGCATTATGCTGATGCCGTTTCTTTTGCTTGCGGGGATTTCACAATGGTTTGTCAGCAAAAAGATATTTACTAGGTCAAATATTAAAAAATATATTACATTGATTGGCACAGCCCTTCTTTTGATGTTGATTGTCTATTCCTTGGACCTGTTGGCATACAGAAACAGCGAATGGGTTCGGTTTCAGAATTTTTTTGATGCGAGGACAAAATTATATGATTTTTATGGGCTGCCGAGTTATGATAACAACAGTGAATTGTATGAATCCATTGGATTGTCAAGAGAATCCTATACGCTTCTTGAAAATTACAATTTTGCGCTTGATGGGTCTATTGATACCTGGAGGCTTGAAGCGATAGTGGATTATCAGGAGCAAAAACTTTCCAATACCTTTGGATTTATCAGCAAAAACAGTGTCAGACAAGCCTTGTGGCGCTACAAGAATCAGCTAAAGGAGGATTTTCATACAATCCGAAATCTGATAATGCACTCTGGCACGGTAGATGAAGCGATGCTGATTCACAGAACGATTATCAGCATGATGGTTTTGGTATCATATAGTTTATATCTGATACTTTGTATTTTTCAGTCAGAGGGCAGAGTGCGTGCAGGCGCAGTTCTGAAAATACTCGGTCTATTGGTTATCCGCAGTATTTTATGGTTATATTTATATATGGTAGACAGAGTGCTGGACCGCGTCGCGATACCGCTTCTGATGTTGGAATTCATTACCATTGCGGGCTTTTTAATCAAGGACAGAGTGATGGAGAAAAAGAAAAATACAATGGCCTATGTAGTCTATACAATCTGTATCGTCTGTGCGCTTTTGGCATTTGGCGGAAACAGAGACAACCTTCGGACTGAATACCGAAACAGAGCAGTGGCAGATGAACGCTGGAATGCATTGATGGATTTTTGCAGAGAAAATGGAAATAATTATTATGTGATAGATGTTTATTCTTCCACATCCTACAATGGTACGCCTTATTCTGAAAAAATATTTGACAAATCAGCAAATTTATACAAAAACTTTGATTTGTGCGGTGGCTGGGCGGCCAAAAGTCCGCTTGCAAAGCGAAAATTAGCGCGTCATCGCTTTAAAGATGTACAGACTGCGCTCTACAGCGGCAGAGGCAGCAAAGCAAAAAAAGCGTATTTTATAGAAAGTACAGGCAAGGACCTAGATTGGTTGGTTCAGTACTATGAAAAACGTGGAATGACCATAAAACCGAAGTGTGTGGATCGAATAGAAACAGAATCTTCTGAAATCGTGTTTGATGTCTATGAACTTAGAACAGCTATCAATTAAAATGACAGATTTGGATAATACACTAATAGGAGAGGGATATGAAGCCAGTAGAAAAAGATTTGAAAATCCATGGGCAGCAGATTTATCTGCGTCCAATCACAATAGCAGATACCGATGATATCGTAAGGTGGCGCAACGAAAAGAAAGTGGTTGAAAATTTTATTTACAGAAAGCCTGTCTCAAAAGAGGAGCATTTAAACTGGATGGAAAAGAAAGTAAAAAGCGGACTTGTGCACCAGTTTATCATATGCAGAAAGGAAGATGATAAACCGCTGGGTTCGATTTATCTTCAGAATTTTGAGGAGGAAAACAAAAAAGGCGAGTGGGGGATCTTTTTGGGAGAACCAGATGCCTATGGAAAAGGAATTGGCACAGAAGCAGCAAAACTGATCTTGGCATATGGCTTTGAAACACTTGGCCTTCATAAAGTGATATCAAAAGTACTGGCATATAATCAGGCAAGCGTGCGGATGAATGAAAACGCAGGCTATAAACAGGAAGCCTATTTAAAAGATGAATTGTTTCTTGATGGAAAATACGAAGATTTAATTTTATTTGGAGCAGTCAATCCGCTTCAAGAATGAAAGGATTATGGTCATAACGATGAGCAAAATAAGCTTCGTCATTCCCTGCTATAGGAGCGCACAGACGCTTGAGGGGGTAGTGATGGAAATAAGAGATACAATGCAGACAATGCAGAAGTATGTGTATGACATCTTTCTGATAAATGATTGTTCTCCGGATAATACCTTTGAGGTAATCAAAACACTTTGTGAAAAATATGACAATATTTCCGGAATCAGTCTGGCGAAAAATTTTGGACAACATGCGGCATTGATGGCAGGGCTGCGCAAATCAGACGGAGATATTGTGGTGTGCCTTGATGATGATGGACAAACACCCGCAAATGAAGTGGGAAAACTGATTCAGGGCATAGAGAATGGCAGTGATGTTGTCTATGCAAGCTATGAGAGCAAAAAGCACAGTGCATTTCGCAATTTTGGGACATGGATGAATGATATGATGACAAGGGCAATGCTTGGAAAGCCAAAAGATCTTCATGTGACAAGTTATTTTGCCGCAAAAAGGTTTGTGATTGACAGTATGCTTGCCTATGAAAACAGTTATCCCTATATTATTGGACTGGTGCTGCGGGCCACTCAGAATATTACCAATGTTTCAGTAAAACACAGAAGCCGTGAGGTGGGGGCTTCTGGGTATACGATGAAGAAGTTGTTGGGGTTATGGTTTAATGGATTTACTGCGTTTTCGATTTTGCCGCTTCGCATAGCAACCATAACAGGCGCGGTTTTTGCCGGAGCAGGGTTTGTTTACGGCATCTATACCGTTGTCAAGAAGCTGGTAAATCCAGAAGTGCCATTGGGTTTTAGCTCTCTGATGGCAGCAGTTGTCTTCATTGGCGGCATGCTTATGATTATGCTGGGATTAATCGGAGAATATATTGGACGTATTTATATTAGCATCAATCACTCACCGCAGTATGTAATCCGTGAGGAGGCAGGTGCGGTAAAAAACAAATGTTCACAAAAAACAGATTCGATACAACCATAGTTTGCACACGACACAGAATGAAGTGGAGAGCAGGAAAGGGCAGGTTATAAAATTGCAATTTTTGAGACAGCTCAAACAAAACAGAATGATTGCGTATCTTATGAATGTGACCGCCTGCACATTTTCAGACAGTGCATATGCAAGGCTGCATGCAAAGAGGAACGCAGTGATTCAGATTCTTGTAGCGACAGCAGCTTTTATATTGATGGTGCGGATTTATCCAATGGGACTGGTGCAGAATCATAACCTGTCCAAACAAAAAGCTTATCATCATACAGCAAAGGAAAAACTATCAGGCGATCCATTTACAGCCGCCGACAAAAAGCTTCAGACAATTTATTTTAACAATACACATCTCTATCAGATAAAATTATATATGAGTTGTACCATTGACAAGGAATCAGCAGGTGCAGAGCGTATTTTGTTCCGTCTGTATGATGAAAATTTTTCCTGTGTGTATGAGGAGGATATTGACAGCAGAACAATAGAAAAAAAAGGATTTTTGGTGGCGACACCAGATTTGGATGTGGAACAAGAGCGGGCATATTATTATGAAATCCTTATACCAGAAGAGAGCACCGCAGTTTATCAGCTCCCCGTCGCACCAAGATCAGAACTGGCACAGATGGAAAACAGTTCTCTGTATATTGATGGTATCATCAATGATGATGTCTGTCTGATTGCAGACTTTGATTATACAAGTCCGCTGAGTTTGGCAAGGATTCTCTTTTATGATTTGCGGATTCTCTTTATAACAGGCATTTTGTATTTTTTGATTAATTTTGCTGTAGTTTTGTATGATGATCGGTTTACTGCCCAAAATACGACTATCCGCAAATATTTCTGTGTTGGAGTAAGCGCTCTGATTCTTTTGCTGGCACTGTTTTTGCTGTTTTATGCAGTGATACAAAATAAGTTTGGCGGTGAGATTTGGGACAGAATGTTCTTTTTTGCAGGAATTGCCGCCGCCGCATTTTGGTCTGCGGCAGCAGTGTGGCTCTTAGTATTTGGCACAAAAAAAAGGAATCAGCGGGTAAGCGTCGGACAGCATTTTTCGTTGATATGGCGCAATTATATACAGATTGTAAGCTTTGGATTATTGTTCTATGCATTATGCCAGTATGTCAATGCAGACCGGAACCTTTATCACACTACCAATACAAGATGGATGTTGATTTTTCTGGCAATTGCGCTTCTGATGAATTATAATGAAAAGCAGTTTGTTCATATTATAAATGGCGCATGGATTGTTGTTGCACTGGTAGGCTCTGTAGTGTATTGCAGGAAGTTTGAACCTGGGACAAACGAACTGCTGGTTGCAAAACTAACATGCGCAGCAGTTCTTGCATGGGGCGTTTTGCTGATTACAATTGGAAAGAATTTCAAATTATCAAAAAATCTATCATTAGACAAAATGGTACATGCGATCAAAAAATACAAGCTGCGTACCATCTATTTTGCATTGTGGATACTTTTTAGTATTTTGATGTATATGAACCGCTTTGAAAAAGTATGGGTATTTACGGCGACGCTGCCTTTTTTGGCTGTGTTTTTTATCAAAATGCCAGGTGCTGCACAAAGCCGGTTTCTGATAAATTTTACCAATGGAATTCTTGCAAGCTTTGGACTTGTCATGCTGTTTTGCCTGCACCACAGACCACATCATTATTGGATGCTGTATCGATACGGCGGGATTTTTCATACAGTAGCTTGTACAGGTATGTATCTTGCGGTGGTGTTTGGAGCAGCATTTGCAAAGCTGTACGGAAAACTGAGGGACAAGAAGAGCATGTTTCTCCGATGTTTCTTTGAATACTTAGTGACCGCATGTGTTGTGGGGTGTATTTTGCTAACCATGTCAAGAACTGCCTTTTTGACAACAAGTGTGACAGTGTTTGCAATTATGGCATTGACAGCCGTAGCGCATCACAAGCGTGCAAAGCGGATCTTGTCAGAACTGGGTGTTTTTGCGCTGGTATGTCTGCTTAACTTTCCGATGGTATATACCACAATTCGCATGGTTCCAGCAGTTGTAGGGGACCCGATAAGGTATGATATTGAATTTCAGGATGAAGACTTTATGGTGTATAAGGGCGACCCGATTGATTCGGATAAATATATGACAGTCAGACGCTTTTTTAACACATTGTTTGGCAGATTTCAGACGGAGGAGGCCAAAGAGGAAACAGCACAGATTCAAAAGGAGACGCAACAGGAGGAAGTGCTGTTAGCATATACAGGCGATAATTTTAAAAATATGGGAATAAGCACTGTTTCAGCGGACAGTGATGAGGATATTGAAAGCGAAGAAGAAAAAAAAGACATTTCGAATGGAAGGTTTCGAATATTTCAGGATTATATTGGTGAGATTTCGGTAAAAGGGCACCCAAAAATGGGGCCTTTGGATGAAAAGGGCAGTGAATATGCACATGCACACAATTCTTATTTGCAGGTAGCTTACAATTTTGGTATGATAGCAGGAGTTGTATTTCTTGTATTGTGTGGGCTGACTTTATGGGAGGCGGTCAGGCTGTTTATCCGCGATGGCAGAAAATACAGTATTTTGCTGGTTCCGTTTGCGCTTGTGGTGGTATTTGGGTTTGTAAGTTTGACAGAATGGGCATATCACCCTTGTATTCCAGCAGGTTTTTGCTTTATATTGATGCAAGTCTTTCTGATGAAGGACTGCCAGAGTGAAAAAACTTCTAAGGCAGCAAAAGGTACTGCCAAAAAGTAGTAGATTTCACGCTATCTATATGGGCCGCCCAAGGCGGAATGGAGATTATTATGAAAATGTTGGATCGTATGAACACACAGCTTCTGCACAGAAGAATTGTGCTGTTTATCATTGATATTATGACGGTATGCGCTGCAGGTATCATACCATTGTGGATCCGTTTTGAACTAAATTATAAAGATATTCCGGAAGTTTATTTGAGCTCGGCATGGAATTTTATGGTCATGAATGTAGTGATTACATTGATAGTGTTTTACGCGTTCAGATTATATCATAGTCTGTGGGCATTTGCAGGCACAGCCGAGGTCCAGAATATTTTAGCGGCATGTTTTTTGAGTGCAGTACTTGATTTTGTTGGGATGAAAATTCTTGATTATCCAATTCCCAGAAGCTATTATTTTATGTATGCGCTTGTGCTGACTGCGATGACGACATTGAGTCGCTTTTCTTATCGAATACTGCGCGGAATGCATCATAAGGCACAGAACCGCAAAAATGGAACACGCGTGATGATTATTGGTGCTGGAGATGCTGGAAACACAGTCATCAAAGAAATCATCAACAGCAATTACAGTACAATGACAATTAAATGCATCATAGACGACAATGAGAGCAAATGGGGAAGATTTATTCAGGGAATCAAAATTGTCGGCGGCCGTGATAAAATTGTCGAGTATGCCGCGCTGTATGGTATTGATGAGATTATTATTGCGATTCCCTCGGCCAATCGTGCGACGATGAAAGCGCTTGTTGAGATTTGTAAGGAGACAAGCTGCAAGCTTCGAACGCTTCCAGGAATCTATCAGTTGGTAAACGGAGAGGTCAATGTCAGCAAGCTAAGAGATGTGGACGTAGAGGATTTGCTTGGACGAGACCCGATCAAAGTAGATTTGGAGTCTATTTTGAACTATGTCAAAGATAAGACAGTTATGGTGACAGGTGGCGGGGGTTCGATAGGAAGTGAGCTTTGCCGTCAGATTGCGGGGCATAGGCCAAGACGACTGATTATTGTTGACATCTATGAGAATAACGCGTATGAAATACAACAGGAATTAAAATATAAATATCCGAGACTTGATTTGGTAGTTCTGATTGCTTCTGTGAGAAATACCAACCGAATGAATAGTATTATGCAGGAATACCGCCCTGATATTATTTATCATGCAGCAGCGCACAAGCATGTGCCGCTGATGGAAGTAAGTCCCAATGAGGCTATCAAAAATAATGTTTTTGGTACTTGGAAGACAGCACAGGCAGCAGTACAGAATGGGGTCAGGAAATTTGTCTTGATTTCTACCGACAAAGCGGTAAATCCAACGAATATAATGGGTGCCAGCAAGCGGATTTGTGAGATGATTATTCAGACCTATAACCGCCATTATGAGACAGAATTTGTAGCGGTCCGTTTTGGCAATGTGCTTGGCAGCAATGGAAGTGTGATTCCGCTGTTCAAAAAACAGATTGCAGCAGGCGGCCCTGTGACAGTGACACACCCTGACATTATTCGCTATTTTATGACAATACCAGAGGCGGTATCGCTAGTGCTTCAGGCAGGTGTGTATGCAAAAGGCGGCGAAATCTTTGTGCTGGATATGGGAGAGCCAGTGAAGATACTAGATCTTGCAAAGAACTTAATTCGCCTGTCTGGATACAAACTGGACGAAGATATTCGCATTGAGTTTACAGGGTTAAGACCTGGCGAAAAGCTGTATGAAGAACTTTTGATGAGTGAGGAGGGGCTGACCGACACGGAAAACAAATTGATTCATATTGGCAAGCCGATTGAGTTTGACGAGTCGCAGTTTTATGTGCAGCTAAATAATTTAAAGAAAGCAGTAGAAAAGGAATGTGCAGATGTGCGCCCTTTGATACAAGAAATTGTGCCAACATATGAGCCAAAAGAATCAGAAGACATCAAAGACATGGAAGAAGATTCCTGAAAATTTTTGAAACGTTATCTTTAAGAGCTGTCGCGCAGCGACTAAATAAAGTCGCAAAGCGACTTATAAATCAGCACTTCTCTCTATCGCGCAGAACAATTCCTGACATTGAAATATGGAAAGGAATTGTTCTGGCATACAGAGCGATGGAAGGAAGTGCGGAACTATAATTAGGAGGATTGTAATGATAGATACAGAAAAAAAACAGACAAAAAAAAGAATTTATCTCTCTAGTCCGACAATGCATGGTGAAGAACAACAGTTTGTAGCAGAAGCCTTTGATACGAACTGGGTGGCGCCATTAGGCCCTAATGTAAATCAATTTGAAGCAGAAATGGCAGCATATACCGGATGTGGGTATGCTGCGGCATTAAGTGCTGGAACTGCGGCAATTCATCTTGGTCTGAAGCTTTTGGGTGTGGGGCAGGATGATGTGGTGTTTGTATCTTCCTTGACCTTTTCAGCAAGCTGCAATCCGATCCTTTACGAGAAAGCGACTCCTGTATTGATCGATTCGGAACCGGATACATGGAATATGTCGCCAAAGGCTCTGGAAAAGGCGTTTGCGGTTTATCCAAATCCCAAGGCTGTTGTTTTGGTGCATTTGTACGGAACACCAGCAAAATTAGATGAGATTATGGAGATATGCAAAAAGCATAATGTGCCAATACTAGAAGATGCAGCAGAATCGCTTGGCGCTACATATGACGGCAGGCATACAGGAACTTTTGGTCGAATTGGAATTTATTCTTTTAATGGGAATAAAATTATAACAACCTCCGGCGGAGGAATGATGGTGTCGCAGGAGGAGGCGCTTGTCCAGGAAGCGCGCGTACTCTCGACACAGGCACGAGATCCGGCAAGGCATTATCAGCATTCCAAGATAGGCTATAATTACCGTATGAGCAATATTGTCGCTGGGATTGGAAGAGGCCAGTTGATGCATTTAGAGGAACATTTAAAGCACAAAAAAGCAATTTATGCCAGATACAAAGAAGCATTTGCAGATATCGCAGAAATCGCGATGAATCCGCTCAATCCAAAAGGAGATGCAAACAATTGGCTCTCTTGCATCACGCTGAAACAGGGCTGCCATGTAACACCAGATAGGATAATGGACGCGTTAGAAGAACAAAATATTGAGTCACGCCCAATCTGGAAGCCAATGCATCTACAGCCTGTATTTGAAAAATATCCTTTTTTCTCTCATTATGAGAGCAAAAATGAGATAGAAAATGACAGCAGTGTGAGCGAGGATATTTTTAACCGCGGCGTATGCCTGCCAAGCGATATCAAAAATACAGAAGATGACATGAATCAAATCATAGATATTATAAGAGGTTTGTTTTAAAATGTATCAAAAATATATAAAAAGAGTGTTGGATATTATGGTGTCGCTCACCGCACTCATTGTCTTAAGTCCGGTACTGATCATAGTGGCTGTTTTGGTGCATACCAAGCTTGGATCACCTGTGATCTTTCATCAGGACAGACCAGGATATCATGAGAAGGTCTTTCGGCTCTGCAAATTCCGCACAATGACAGACGCACGTGACGAAAACGGAGAACTTTTGCCAGATGAGGTACGGCTGACGGCGTTTGGAAAAGCACTGCGGGCAACGAGTCTTGATGAGCTTCCAGAACTTTGGAATATCTTAAAAGGGGATATGAGCCTGATTGGGCCGCGTCCGCTTCTTGTCAAGTACCTGCCGCTGTACAATGCGTTTCAAAAGCATCGCCATGATGTGAAACCAGGATTGACAGGCTGGGCACAGGTCAATGGCAGAAATGCGATCACGTGGGAACAGCGCTTTGAATATGATGTGTATTATGTGAAACATCTTTCTTTTTGGATGGATTTAAAAATAATGTTTTTGACAGTAGCAGTAGTTTTTCGGCACAGTGGCATAAGCAGTGCCACCGATGCAACGATGGAAGCATTTACAGGGACGAAGAATAGCGCGACAGACCAGGGGGAAAGATAGTGAGAAAAATCACACGGATGTGCTGATTTTTCTCACGCAAATTTGTGCCGGAGCGTCACAAATTTGTTTGATGGCAGACGCAAATTTTAAATCTGCGTTGCCCCGTCGCGTAAACGCTCCGGAATGGAGATTAATATGAATGTATTATTTTGCAGTGTGGGAAGGCGCTGTGAGCTTCTGAAAGATTTCAGAAAGACGCTTGGCGACAAAGTAAAGCTGGTTGTGACAGACAACAGCCCCTATGCACCAGCATTGGAGTTTGCAGATGTCAGCTATCAGGTGCCGTTGATAAAAGATCCCGCATATATTCCAATGATTCTTGAAATCTGCAAAAAAGAGCAGATTGATGCCATAACAACATTGATAGATCCGGAAATTGCAATTCTTGCAGAACATAGAGCACAATTTGAAGCGCTGGGAATTACAGTTCTTGCTCCGGATAAAGAGACAGCCGCTTTGTGTTTTGACAAGTATGAAATGTCAAAGTATCTTGTATCGAAAGGCATTCCTACCGTTTTGACGTATGGTTCTTTTGCGGAATTTCAAGCTGCCTACAAAGAAGGAAGCATCAAACTGCCGGTATTTGTGAAGCCGAGGACTGGCAGCGGCAGTGTAGGGGCAAGGCGAATAGATACATTTGAGATGCTTGAAGAAATAACCACATCTGACCCTTCCCTTATCATACAGGAGCTGATGACAGGCATTGATATGGATGCGGATATTTATGTCGATACGATCAGTCATGAACCAGTAGCCATTTTTGCAAAAAAGAAATTATCAACCACTATTGGCGGTGCAAACAAGACAATCTCTTTTAAGGATGACAAACTGTTTGATTTTGTCAAAAAAGCATTGGATGTGCTTGTGTTTCATGGACCGCTGGACATGGATTTGTTTTATCAGGATGGGCAATACTATTTGTCAGAGATTAACCCGCGTTTCGGAGGCGCTTATCTGCATGCATATGGAGCAGGGGTTGACTTTCCAGCATTTATTTACCATAATGTAAAGGGAAAATCTCCCAACAATGACTGTATTGGTCAATACGAAGAAGATGTTGTTATGATGATGTATGACAGTGTTGTTATCAAAAAGTTAAGCGAGATTCGGGTGGAAAAACTCGGAGAATGAGAAATTTATGAAACTACTGATTTTGACAAATTATGCGAATGGACTCTGGCTTTTTCGAAAAGAACTGCTGCTTTCGTTTATGGAGGACGGGCATGAAGTGTTTGTGTCTGTTCCGCCAGATGAGAATGTGGACAAGCTCAAATCATTGACCTGCGGCAAGCGCATAATTACAATGATAGAAACGCCATTTGAACGAAGAGGAAACAATCCCATAAAGGACTTGGGACTTTTTATGAAATATTGCCAGCTTCTAAAAAAGATAAAGCCAGATATGGTTTTGACCTATACCATAAAACCAAATTTATATGGCGGACTTGCGTGCAGATTAAAAAAGATACCATATATCTGCAATATTACAGGTCTTGGCACTGCGATAGAAAATGGAGGGCTGCTCTGCAAAATTCTGCTTAATTTTTACAAAATATCTATGAAAAAGGCAAGGCGTGTTTTTTTTCAGAATGTAAAGAATCAGAATTTTATGAATCATTATGGCATTGCACAGAATAACAGCGGATTGCTTCCAGGCTCAGGTGTAAATTTGACAGAACATGCTTTTGAACCGTATCCACAAGAAACAGAAGGCATTGTTTTCTTGGCAGTGATACGCATCATGAAAGATAAAGGAATCGAGGAATACCTGGAATCTGCAAAAACAATGAGCAAGCGCTATAAGAATCTAAAGTTTTGGCTGGTGGGGGAATATGAAGCGGAAACGGTCAGCGTCTATAAACCTGCGATTCAGACAGTTGTCGATCAGGGAATTATCACGTATTTTGGGCATATTGACAATGTTGGAGAGGTGATGGCAAAAAGCCATATTGTGGTGCATCCTTCTTATCATGAAGGGCTTTCCAATGTGCTTCTTGAGGCCGCAGCATGTGGGAGACCGGTGCTTGCAGGCAATATCAGCGGATGCAGGGAAACGTTTTGCGAGGGCAAAAGCGGTTTTGGGTTTGAGGTGAAGAATACACAATCACTCATAGATGCAATGGAAAAGGTACTTGCTCTTTCGATGCAGCAGCGCAGGCAAATGGGAGAATCAGGCCGCCGATGGGTAGAACGGCGTTTTGATAGAAACATTGTTTTGCAGGCATACAAGGACGAGCTTTCAAAATGCACAAAATCGTCATGAAATAGATTAAGAAATGATGTATTCTCGAAGTTTTTGCCTGATTGTGTGTGGGCAAATAGGACTCTGGGAGTGCATAAATGTTAAATGGAGGATAAAAATGAGCTTGTATGAAGAGATTGTAAGTGGAAAAGAAAAATTGTCATTGGTAGGGCTGGGCTATGTAGGAATGCCAATCGCGGTGGCGTTTGCAAAAAAAATCAAAGTGATTGGGTTTGATTTGAACGCTGCAAAGATTGACCTTTATCAATCCGGTGTTGACCCAACAAAAGAAGTGGGCGATGAGGTGATTAAAAACACAACTGTAGCATTTACAGCGGACCCTTCTAAACTAAAAGAGGCAAAGTTTCATATTGTGGCAGTGCCAACGCCTGTCAATGATGATCATACACCAGATTTGACACCTGTAGAAGGCGCAAGTCGTATCTTGGGACAGAATTTGACAAAAGGATCGATTGTTGTATTTGAGTCTACGGTATACCCTGGTGTGACAGAGGAGGTTTGCGTACCGATTCTTGAGAAAGAATCAGGGTTAAAATGTGGTGTTGACTTTAAGATCGGCTATTCGCCGGAGCGTATCAATCCAGGGGATAAGGTTCATCGTCTGGAAACAATTACAAAGATTGTATCTGGTATGGATGCGGAAACGCTGGATGAAATCGCACATGTATATGAACTTGTAGTGGATGCAGGCGTATATCGTGCAGAATCCATCAAGGTTGCAGAAGCAGCGAAAGTAATTGAAAACAGCCAGCGGGATATCAATATCGCGTTTATGAACGAGCTTTCGATTATTTTTAACAAGATGGGGATTGATACCAAGTCAGTTTTGGCAGCAGCAGGAACGAAATGGAATTTCTTGAATTTTCAGCCAGGTCTTGTCGGCGGGCATTGTATCGGTGTCGATCCATATTATTTGACATATAAGGCAGAACAGCTTGGATACCATTCGCAGATTATTTTATCGGGCCGCCGCATCAATGACGATATGGGAAAATACGTGGCAGAAAATCTTGTGAAAAATCTGATTAAGGCAGATATTCCGGTAAAGAGTGCTAAGGTGGCAATCCTTGGATTTACATTCAAAGAAAATTGTCCGGATACTAGAAATACAAAGATTATTGATATTTATAATGAACTCAAAGAATATGGTATCACAGCACAAGTCGCTGATGACAATGCAGATGAAGAGGAAGCAAAGCGCTTGTATGGGATAGAATTTGCCCCGCTCAAAGAGATTAAGGATTGTGATGCGGTGATTCTTGCGGTGGCACATGAATCCTTCAAAGCGTTTCGTATGGCAGACCTTGATGCGTTGTATGCAGACAACGGCAAGGCAAAGGTGCTTACGGACCTGAAAGGAATTTTGGATAAAAAGGAGTTTGTAGACGCAGGATATATCTATTGGAGGCTTTGATGAGATTTGACAGGCGGAATCTGATATTTTTTGGAATTTTTGCACTGTTTTTTGGGGTTCTGCTTGGAACCGGGGAACCAATCTATGTGAATGATACATTTCAGTATGAAAATCAGATGGTGATGCGGGAGCCGGGATATGCGCTTTTGATACAGTTTTTGCGGTTTGTATCGCCTGCTAATCATTATGGGCTTATTATCATAGTACAGAATATCTTGGCGATATTCGCCAATACTGTATTTATAGCGTTTCTGCGCAGACGGTTTTGCCTGAATATGCCAGTGTCATTTTTGTTTACAGCAATTTTGTTGGCACCGCATATTATGACACCCGTGTTTGCAAGCACCCATCTGGTACTGACCAATTCGCTGATGACAGAAGGTATTTTGATTTCTTTGTATCCGTTATCCTTTATGAGTCTGTTGGATATGATGTGGTCCCAAAAGGCAATTGGCAGGGAAAGTATCCGCACAATAGGATTGTTTTTTCTATTGTCTTTGATTCGTGGACAGATGATGGTACTATTTATTGTATGGTTTCTGGTGGCTTATTGCTTGGCTGTAAAAAACGCCTTGAAAAAGACAACAGAAACAAAAGATGGCAGAGATACTTTTGTACTGGCAGAAAACATAGGAAAACAGGGATTTGTGGCAGCTTTGGCGATATTGATTCTTGTATTTGCAGCACGAGTGATGGCAATTCGTGTATATAATTATTGCGAACAAGGCTTGTTTGTAGATACTGCTTCTGGAAAAGCGATGTCTTTTGCAAATGTGCTGTATGTGGCAGATCGCGCGGATGGTGAAGTGATACAGGAAGAAGCGCTTCGGGAATTGTTTTATGAGATGTATGATGCCGCAGATGCCGATCAGATGAATTACAAATATGCGCCTTCTGGAATGCTGCAAAAAGCAGCATATCATGAAAAATGTCATGATGAACTCAATTTCACTTATTTTGGAGAGCCTGCAAAGCGGTATGTGTGGGAGACAAAGGGAATTGATGCCACACAGTACCAAGAACTGATGATTGCTGTGGATGAAGTTGCCGAGCAGCTTTCCAAAGAGCTTATGCCGCAGGTTGCGCTTAGATATGTTCGGAATTATATCGTGGTAATTACATTAGGCTTTATCAGAACCGTAGCCTATGAGCGTCCTATTCTTGCATGGTATGCACTCTTTGCTTATGCGGCTGCAATAATCTTAATGGTTTTATTGTGGAAGAAAAATGCAGGCAGCAAAACCGCATCGTTTATGGCAGTCGTATTGCTGACGATTGCAGGAAATGTATGTGCTACCGCGCTGATGATACAGTGCATTTCGCGCTATATGATTTATAATCTGCCCTTGTTTTATATAGCAGGATTTTTGATGATAATGGAACTTTGGAATGGAGAAAAAGATGGGATATCAGGAAATAAAATTTGAAAAAAACAGTGTATTTTTGGTGACGGGTGCGGCTGGCTTTATTGGTTCAAACCTGTGCGAAGCGCTTACAGATATGGGATATGAGGTTTTTGCCCTTGATGATCTTTCTACAGGCAGAGAAGAAAATATAACAATGTTTCAGGACCGGCCAAACTACACCTTTATAAAGGGAGATATCAAAGATATTGATATCTGTATGCAGTCATGCAAAGGAGTCCATTATGTACTACATCAGGCTGCATGGGGATCGGTTCCGAGAAGTATTGAGATGCCTTTGTTTTATGAACAGAATAATATTATGGGAACACTGAATATGATGGAGGCGGCAAGGCAGAATGGTGTCAAGAAATTTGTGTATGCCTCAAGTTCTTCGGTGTACGGAGACCATCCCATACTACCCAAAAAAGAAGGGCAGGAGGGAAATTTGCTGTCGCCCTATGCACTGACAAAGCGCACAAATGAAGAGTACGGAAAACTTTATAAGAAACTGTACCATCTTGATACGTATGGACTTCGCTATTTTAATGTTTTTGGACGCAGGCAGGACCCAAATGGAGCTTATGCTGCAGTGATTCCAAAGTTTATCAAGCAATTGCTAGACGGGGAAGTTCCTACGATCAACGGAGACGGTAAGCAGTCGAGAGACTTCACATACATTGACAACGTAATTGAGGCAAATTTGAAGGCGTGCAAGGCGTCTGGTGAAGCAGCAGGACAGGCGTTTAATATTGCTTATGGCGGACGCGAATATTTGATTGATATTTACTATCATTTGTGCAAGGCGCTTGGCAAAACGGTAGAGCCAAATTTTGGACCAGACCGCGCAGGCGATATCAAACATTCCAATGCGGACATTTCAAAGGCCAGAGAATTTTTTGGCTATGATCCGGAATACGATTTTGAACAAGGCATTGCGCTTGCCATTGACTGGTATAGAGAAAACTTATGAAAATAGCAGTAAGAATGGACGATATCACCCCAGATATGAACTGGGATAATTTTTCTTTTTTCAGAGATCTTTTTGACAAGTTAGGGATAACACCGCTTTTGGGAATTGTTCCTAAAAACAGTGACAAAAATCTTCAGATAGAACCAGAGCGGGAAGATTTTTATGAAATTATGAAAGGTCTGAAACAAGAGGGATATGTGCTTGCTATGCATGGATATCAACACCTGTATACGACAAAAAAAGGAGGCTGCTTTCCGCTGAATCATTTCTCGGAATTTGCTGGTGTTCCCTATGAACAGCAAAAGAGAATGCTTGCAGATGGGAAACGCATCCTTTCTGAGAACGGAATTGAGACGGATATCTTTATGGCACCGGCACATTCTTATGATAACAATACATTAAGGGCACTGAAAGAGGTTGGGTTTACCAAGCTTACAGATGGGTTTGGCACAACACCGTATCTGTGGAAAGAGGTGGTTTTTTATCCAATCTCTTTTCGGCTTGCAGGAAGCCTCAAAAAGCAAAAAGGTTATACAACGCTTGTAATTCATGCAAATACGATAAATGACAGTGACAGACAACGATACACAACACTATTTGCACAAAACAGGGAAACGTTTATCTCATACGAAGAATACTTGCGTGCAAAACCTGTAAAAAGAGGAGTTTTTGCAGGTGCTGTAGAGTATGGTATGGCGAACATAAAGCACAGCTTAGTCAGCATAAGAGGATAAGATTGGTTACAATTCACACATACGCCAGATTTCGCATACATTTACAACGATTCCTGTGTGAATTGCAACAACTGATGCACACAAAATGCTAAAAAGCACGCATTTTGGCGCTTACTCCGACGCCATGCAGCAAGTGCATGGCGCGGGTGTGAAAAGTAACTAAGTTTGCATTGGAAGCACAGTCGAAACATGGAGGCGAAACATGTCAGAACCAATCAGAGTACTTCATATTGTGGGGGCGATGTATCCAGGAGGAATGGAAAATTTCATCATGAACCTGTATGAAAAGATGGACCAGAATAAAATTCAGTTTGATTTTGTAGTGCATATGCGCAAGCAAAATGACTATGTGGAAACAATAAAAGAGATGGGGGGCCGTGTGTATGAGCTTCCTAGACTTACCAAAAAACCATTTGCAAATTTGTTTGAGCTGTATCGTATTGTAAAGAACAATCATTACCGAATTGTGATTCGGCATACGTCCAATGCACTTGTGGCGCCGCAGTTGATGGCTGCGCGCATAGCGGGAGCCTATACGATTTGCCATTCGCATAATGAGACCGATCCGCAGAAAACATTGCATAAAATGGGAAAACTGCTTATGGGAATTGCCTCAAAGGAAAATTTTGCCTGTTCACAACGGGCAGCCAAGTGGATGTTTGGAAACAAAACCTGTCGGGTGATACACAATGCCATTCATATTAAGCGGTTTACGTATCAATTCGAGGCGGCGGACAAAATTCGCAGAGAATTTCATTTGAAGGAAGGGCATGTTTACGGCAATGTTGCCAATTTTATTGCCTCAAAGAATCATTATTATTTGCTGGCAATTTATAAAGAATTGTCAAAGCTTGATCCTGACGCGAGATTCTTTTGTCTGGGGGATGGAAGTCTCAGGGCAGAGATTGAGGCGGAAAGGAAACGCCTTGGGCTGGAAGACAAAGTTATCCTGACAGGAATTCGCAAGGATGCACAGGATTTTTTATCTTGTTTTGATGTGCTAATCTTTCCATCGAAATTTGAAGGACTTCCGCTGACGCTAATCGAAGCACAAGCAGCAGGTCTGCCATGTTTGATATCAGATACGATTACGTCAGATGTAATCGTTACAAGCGGTTTGGTTGAAACTGCGTCCATAGAAGCTAAACCGCGCGTGTGGGCACAAAAAGCATTTCAGATGGTATCTGCTTTGCACACAGAACCGGAAAGGGAAAAGCGAAAATGCCAGTATACATCTATCGCGAAGGCGGGGTATGATATGAATACACTGGCAAAATGGTACGAAGCATTTTTTTTAAAGATCTATGCTATGAACTGACATCACATACGAAAAAGCAGGTGTTTAGAAAAAATCATGCACATAAGGGGTACAAAATATGATTGATACCAAAAGAAAATTAAATGAGGTGCTTCTTGCGGAAGCGAAATTGTATCATAAAAAATGGTATTTTGACCTTCCGATTCGAATGACAGAACAGCAGGTTTTGTATCAACATGCAAAATATCTCAGAAAGGCAGAATATGCTATGAATACCCACTCTCTGACAAGACATTGGCATCTGCTCAAACTGCTGCGGATTCAGACACGCTATGGGATCTCTATACCGCTTAATGTTGTGGAAGAAGGCTTTGAAATCGTACATTTAGGGTCTGTGATTATCAATGGAAAGGCACGTATTGGAAAAAATTGCAGAGTGCATCCGGGAGTGTGCATCGGGGCCAATCATGACAAAGCGCCTGTCATAGGGGAGCACGTATATATTGGGCCTGGCGCAAAAGTTTTTGGCGATATTGAGATTGCAGATGGCGTACAGATTGGCGCGAATGCAGTGGTTTCAAAGTCTTGTATGACAAAGGGAGCAACGCTGGTGGGCGTGCCGGCAGCAGACATTCATAGATGAAATAGATTGAGGGTAAATAGATGGAACAGAAAATACATGTTCTGCATGTGGTGGGGCGTCTGAATGTAGGCGGCGCAGAGAGTAGAATTATGGATTTGTATCGGGCAATAGACAGGGATAGGATTCAATTTGATTTTGTGCAGCATATGCAGCAAAAAGGAGCCTATCAGGAGGAAGTGGAACGGCTTGGGGGGCATGTTTATGTGATGCCTCGTTTTCGCATATTTAATTACTTTTCGTACAAAAAAAGCTGGAAAAAATTTTTGGAACAGCACCCGGAAATCCAAATTGTTCATGGCCATATGACAAGCACAGCGGGAATCTATCTGCCAATTGCCAAAAAAACAATTGGGGCTTTTACGATTGCCCATGCCAGAAGTGCAGGAGTGGACAAAGGGCTAAAAGGCATTGCGACGAAGATTCTCAGAAAGAATCTAAGCAGCAGATGCGATCAGTGCTTTACTTGTTCCAAGCTTGCAGGAGAGGCAGTTTTTGGAAAAGATGCAGTCAAAAAGGGAATTGTCAAAAGTTTTCCAAATGCGATTGATGTAGAAAAATTTGCATATAAGGAACAGACAAGAGTCAAGATGCGAAAGCAATTTCATATAGAAGAAAATGATTTTGTGATTGGGCACGTAGGGCGGTTTGACCCTGTGAAGAACCATCTGTATTTGCTTGAAATGCTTTCGGAGTGTCTAAAAATAAAGCATAATGTGAAGCTGATGCTTGTTGGCGATGGCAGACTTCGGGAAGAACTCAAACAAAAGTGTCAGGAAATGAGACTAGAAAGCCGTGTTATTTTTGCGGGCAATCAAAAAAATATCTTTGATTATTATCAAATCTTTGATTATTTTGTCCTTCCTTCTTTTTATGAGGGGCTGCCTGGCACTGCAATCGAAGCGCAGACAAGCGGTTTGAGGGGGATTTTGTCGGATCGTATTACCAATGAGGCAATTGTGACAGACTTGATGAAGCAAAAAAGTATTGATATTCCTGCAAAGGAGTGGGCAAAAGAGATTCTCCAAACACAAAGTTATGAGAGAAAATCAATGGTTGGGCAGGTGCGCAAAGCAGGTTTTGATGTGAAGGAGCAGGCGCGTGTGCTAAGTGAATTTTATTGTAAGGCAATTGGGCAGTGACGATAGTTGAAACTTCGTAAAGAAGTTCTAAGCCGCATGTCAGAGAATGAATAAACAAACGTTCTTTATCCGGCGTGGAATTAGGGGGAAAATGTGAGAATTTTATTTCATTTGAATAGTATGGGACATGGCGGAGCAGAGCGGTGTGTCAGCATTCTTTGCAACTTTTTTGCAAAAAAGGGTCATCATGTGATACTTGCAACAGAATGGAAATCGCCAAAAGAATACACAATTGATGCAAATGTGCATCGGGTGCATGTAGGTTTAGATGCAGCAGATGACAAAAAGGGAAGAATTGCAAAAATATGGCTTCGATATGCGAGGCTTAGAAGCTGTATCAAGAAGCAGAGGCCTGATATTGTGATTTCTTTTTGCAATAAAGCCAATTTCAGAAGTGCTACTGCTATGCTTGGTATGAAAATACCTCTTTTGGTATCGGTGAGAAACGATCCCCAAAAGGATTATGCACCCTATAAAATTTTAACAAAGATAATGGAACAAAAGGCTGCTGGGTGTGTATTTCAGACACCGGATGCCAGGGCTTTTTTTTCGCAAAAGCTACAGGACAAGTCCAAGATAATATTAAATCCGCTTGCACAGCAGTATTTTGAGTTTTTGCAATACAAGAGCATTACCAGAGAGAAAGAGATTGTCACAGTCGGCAGGATCACAGCCCAGAAGAACCAAATGCTGTTATTAAAGGTATTTGACAAGGTTTGCAAAACATTTCCAGAATATACGCTCAAAATTTATGGGGCAGTTGAGGACCAACAAATATTTGAAAAAATGAAGCACTTTTTGGCTTCCAGAGGGCTTGAAAACCGTGTATTGTTTATGGGAGAGGTTGACAATATTCAGGAACAGATGATAAATGCTGCCCTTTTTGTATTGTCTTCGGATTATGAGGGAATGCCCAATGCGCTGATTGAGGCGATGGTTCTTGGGATACCTTGTATTGCAACAGATTGTCCGTGCGGCGGTTCTGCGATGCTGATTGAAAATCAAAAGTCAGGAATATTGGTAAGGCCAGGCGACCAAAAAGCGTTGGAGCAGGCAGTGCGCTATATGCTGTCACAGCCAGATAAAGCAGAGCAGATGGGAAATCAGGCAAGGCTGCTTGCAGACAGGGTAGACCCAAAAAAGATTTGCGAAGAATGGATGGAATATATAGAGCAATTAATAAAGAAGTGAAACAAAAACCAGCAGGAGAACTGCGGAACTAGAACTAGCAGAAGAACTTCTGCGGGATTTATAATAGGAGAACGTATGTGTGGAATTTGCGGCTTTATCTCAAAAAACAGAATAACAAATGACCAGTTAAAAGCAATGAATGATACCATGTATCATAGAGGTCCAGATGACAGCGGTGCAGAGATATATGATGCTATGGGCGGATTTTGTGTTGGGCTTGCACAGAGAAGACTTTCAATACTGGATTTGTCCCCGTTGGGACATCAGCCAATGCATTCCCCCAATGGCCGTTTGTCTATTGTTTATAATGGAGAGATTTATAATTTCCGCAAATTAAAAAAAGAACTGAGCGATTATCCCTTTCAGTCAACATGTGATACAGAAGTGATTCTGGCGGCCTATCTAAAGTGGGGCATTGCATGTGTGGAAAAATTAAATGGAATGTTTGCAATTGCTGTATATGATAGAGAGGAACAAAAACTGTACCTTTGCCGTGACAGAGTAGGTAAGAAACCATTGTATTACTGGAAAGATAATGGCAGTGTGGTATTTGCTTCCGAGCTGAAGCCAATTATGAAAGCAATGGAGTCTATGGGGGGAACTTGCAGACAGATAAGAAAACAAGTGATGGGGCGTTATTTGTATCAAAAATATATCAATGCGCCAGATACTGTTTTTGAGCATGTTTATAAGGTTGCACCCGGCGAAATTGTTACAGTGACAATCGAAAAACAGGACGATTCGCAAGCACAGCTTACAATGAATCAGCGAAAATATTGGGATATTGCGTCAATATATCATAAAAAGAAAAATACAGGGCCAAGACAGTTGGAGGACGCAACAGCACAATTAAAACAGATTTTGGAAAAAGCAGTGCGCCAGCGAATGGTAGCCGATGTGCCATTGGGGACTTTTTTGAGCGGCGGATATGATTCAACCTTGGTGACAGGGATTGCGCAGTCAACATCACAAGAACCTGTCAAGACATTTTGCATTGGCTTTGATGATCCCAATTATAATGAGGCTTCGTCTGCCAAAGAGGTCGCTTCCTGCCTTGGGACAAAACATACAGAACTGTATATAAACGAAAAGGATATGCTTGCGCTTGTCGAGAGTATTCCACAATATTATGATGAGCCGTTTGCAGATAGTTCGCAGATTGCGACAATGCTTGTTTCGCAGCTTGCTAAGAAACAAGTGACCGTAGCGCTTTCCGGAGATGGCGGTGATGAATTTTTCTGCGGCTATCATATTTATACGAAAGTGCGGCAGGCGCAGAAGCTTGATATTCCTGGAGCAGCAGCGCATTGTATAGGACAGATAGGCGGTTTGGAACAATACTATCCCTTCCGGCTGCGTGTGATATCACAAAATCGGAAACGCGAGGCAAAGACGCAGTTTATCGCTGGAAATTATCTGAAAGCGGTCGAGAAAATGGTGACAGTAGAGAATGCGGTTCCTTGTTATTATGATTGGGAACAAGTATACGAAGAACCTGACTGGCAGAAACGACGTATGCTCCTTGACATGGATACATACTTGTCAGGCGATATACTCTGCAAAGTTGACAGGGCTTCCATGAAATATTCGCTTGAGACAAGGTGCCCGCTTTTAGATACTAGAGTGATGGAATTTGCATTGAGTCTTCCACATGCATTAAAGTACAAAAATGGCACAAAGAAGAGGATTTTGAAAGAGCTGGCTTATCAGTATGTGCCCCAAGAACTTCTTGACAGACCAAAGACAGGATTTGGAGTACCACTTGACAAATGGTTAAGAGGACCATTAAAATCAATGTTATTGGATTATACAGACAAAGCATATTTAAAAAGACAAGGAATATTTCATGCTGCATACACATCGGAGTTCGTGCAGGAATATATTAAAACAGGAGATAGAGGAGCTGGAAGCGGTGAGAATTATTCAAGGCTTGTATGGGCAATTCTTGTATTCCAGCAATGGTACCATGCATATATGCACGCAGGTATATAAGGGCATGGTTTAGAAGGAAAGTTTGTGCTTGCGTCCAAATTCACAGCCTAATCAAGAATGGTGGATATTTTATGAAGAGAATAGCTTTATTTATCAGTTCCTTTCAAAAGGGAGGTTCTGAGCGGGTGATGGCAGGGCTTGCAGTGTATTTTCATGAGCAAAAATACGATGTGATTCTTGTAACCCAATATAAAAAAGAAACGGAATACAACCTTCCGCCAGAGATACGCCGTGTATACTCGGAGCCGGACGAGTCATTGCTGACGGGGGGGAGAATCAAGAATTTCTGGGTCAGATACAAGGCGCTTCGGGATATTTGGAAAGCATACAAACCAGATGTAATCTTGTCATTTCTGGGCAAAAATAATTTGATGGCAATTTTGACTGCAGCCATTCTGCCTCCGAAAGTGGTGGTGTCCGTCAGAGGAGAGCCATCTATGGAATATAAGGGGAAACTAATGCAGATGCTTGCCCGCATCACATTTCGTTTTGCGCGCGGCGTTGTGCTGCAGACTGCGAGACAGGCTGAATTTTTCCCCAAAGCAGTACAAAAGAAAAGTGTGATATTACATAATCCGCTTAATGCACAATTTTTGATTAGAAAGGACGGTGAGAAGAAACAGGATTTCATTGCTTCGGTTGGTTATCTTGATGACAACAAAAACCATACAATGCTGCTTCATGCATTTGGAAAGATTGCGGACGAGTACCCGACAATGCAGCTTGTGATATATGGAGAGGGCGAGATGCGGCCAAAGCTTGAGGCGCTTATCAGAGAAAAGAAATTAGAAGACAGAGTACAGCTTCCAGGAAGAGTGGATAATGTAGCAGAAAAATTATGCAGAGCAAGAATTTTTGCCCTGACTTCAAACACAGAAGGAATGCCCAATGCACTTATGGAAGCAATGGCGCTTGGACTTCCGGTTGTTTCAACTGACTGTCCATGTGGAGGACCAGCGGAGCTGATTCAGAATGGGGTTAATGGTATTCTGATACCCGTAGGAGATGCGTATGCACTTGCCGACGCATTTCGAAAAATACTTGAGGATAATGAGTTTGAAAAAAAACTTGGGGAAAATGCACAGCAGAGCGCTTGGAGACTTGCACCCGATTGTGTATACCGTGAATGGGAAGACTATTTAAACAGACTGTAGAAAGAAGGTATACAATGAACAAAACGGTATTGTTTTATATGAATTATGCTGCACCATATCCGGGAAACTTTATCGCTTCTATCAGGATTCTAATAAAAAAAATGGAGGAACGAGGCATTGATGCGCACTGTATCTTTCCTCACACGGCAAGATGCCGTCATTGGGTTGGCGATCTTGTGGAAGAAGGGGTACATGTTTCGTTTCTTCCAGATGAACCAGCGCAGAGACTGAAACTGATAAAAACAATCTTGAAGGAAGAACATATTATATTTGTGCATATGCATTTTACGGACGATATTAAAGAACGGCTGATACTAAAGCTTGCAATGTTTGTTACTGGCAAGAAATGTCCAATTGTTGTGCATTATCATAATCACTATGCCACACATAACGGATTTATCAAGCAGTTTATCAAAAAGGCCGTAATGCATGGTGATTATCTGGTAGGATGCGGTGCCGGAGTGGCCGAAAGCATCAAGGCAGGAAATTTTAAAAATGATATCACGTTTGTTGACAATGCAATTGATTTTTCCAGACTGAAAAGTTTTCGACAGGGTTCTGGAAAACGAAATTTTTTGCAGTTTGGTTTTGACTTTGAACGAAAGGGCGTTGACCTTTCTTTGGAAGCTATCGAACATCTGATTCCTAAGTATCCAGACCTGACGTTAAGTATCTGTCTGGCATCGAATATGGAATATGTAAGAAATAAAATAATTGAAAAATACGGCAAGATTCCAGACTGGGTTCGTCTGCTTCCCCCAGTTGATGATATTGCAGAATATTATGATGATGCATGTGCCTTTCTATCGCCTAGCAGAGAGGAAGGATTATGCTATTCGGTGATTGAGGCGGCGTATTGCAGATGTCCTGTGATTGCGGCTGACATATCAGGACTGAATGAAATACAAATCCCGGAAATTATATGGTGCCAGAGCGGAGATTTTCGGGATTTGCAAAAACAAATAGAATCCTTTTTGCGCTTAACGGAAGAAGAAAAGTGCAGATTAGGAGAACGGTTGAAAGCTTCTGCCCAGCAAAATTATGACCTGAAACGGTGGGAGCAGCAAATGATAACATATTATGAAAAACGAGGCCTGCTATAGCAGAAGGTTAATTGATGATAATTTTTTCAAGCATATATGCAACATCGTCAAGCGTTCCTTCCAGTGAGCCTTGAAACCATGCTGCATATAGGCTGACAACACCGCCGGCATAAAAACGAAAGCGGGCTTCCAATAAGGGATCGCGAAGAAGCGGTTTGGGAACACTGTCAGATGCAAGTAGATGTTCTGTGAGCAAATCAGGCAGACGAAATACAAAGCTGCTGGTATTGTTTGCGTTCATCAGTGCAAAAATCAAATCTTGTTTCTGAGTCAAATAGTCTGAAATTCTCAAAAATAATGGAAGCGGATTTTGAAATGGCTCCGTTTCATTCCATTCATGTGTGAAACTGCAAAGTGTGTCTACAATTTCGTCTTCTACCGCGTGGATTAGTTCGCAGATATCTGTATAATGGGCATAAAATGTTCCGCGGTTGATATCCGCATTGTTTACAATATCGGTTACTGTAACCTTTTCGAGAGGTTTTGTCTTTAGCAATTCTATCAATGAATTTTTAATCAAAGTCTTTGAGCGTATCGAGTTTCTATATTCTGCCCTTTGCGGCATAAAAACACCATCCTTAAAATACATTTTTTAAATTATAGCGAACCCAGCATAGAGCTTTCATTATTTTATCATTACAAAAGCAAAAAAACAATAAAAGGTCAGACAATTTATCTTGAAGTGTTGAAAATTATACAGAGTTTCAAATTTTAATGATTGCGGCAGAAAAAAAAGGGGTATATGATATTCAAAAAACGAAGGGGAGTTGAAAAAATGGCTGAGGAACATAAGAATGGCAGTGAGGAGAATAGCTTTATGATTAAAGTTTCAACCTTCATTGTTGACAGAAGAAACTTATTTTTCCTGCTGTTTGGCATTGCACTGATTTTTTCAGTGGTATCCATGAATTGGGTAACTGTAGAAAATGCTCTTTCTGCATATCTGCCGGATACCACAGAGACGAGCCAAGGGCTTGAACGGATGGAGGAACAGTTTGTTACATATGGTACAGCCAAAGTGATGGTCGCAAATATTCCTTATGAGGAAGCTGACAGAATCTATGAGGAACTAGAGCAGTTTGACAGTATTATTATGCTTGATTTTGACAATTCCAAAAAGCATTATAACAATTTTTCGGCACTGTACAACATCACTTTTGGCTATGAGGAGACAGATGCGCGTGCACTTGCGGCACTAGAGGAAGTCCGGTCTTTGCTGGAGGAATATGATGTTTACATATCAACTGCCATGGGGGATGCATCAGCAGAGCAGCTTGCCAAAGAAATGTCCGTCATCAGTGTGCTGGTCGCAATTGTGGTGGTGTCTGTACTGCTCTTTACATCACAGACCTGGGCGGAAGTTCCAGTATTGCTGCTTACTTTTTGTTCGGCGGCACTCATTACCAAAGGTACAAACTTCTTGACGGGAACGATTTCCTTTGTCTCCAATTCCGTCACAATTGTCTTGCAGCTTGCGTTGTCAGTTGACTATGCCGTTATTTTCTGCAATCGTTACAAAGAGGAGCATCAGTCACTTGGAATCCGAGAGGCGGATATTGTAGCGCTTAGTAAGGCAATTCCTGAGATTTCTTCAAGTTCTCTGACCACAGTAGGCGGTTTGATTGCTATGATGTTTATGCAGTTTGGTATCGGAAGGGATATGGCACTGTGTTTAATCAGGGCAATTTTTTTGAGCCTTCTTGCAGTATTTTTGCTGATGCCAGGCTTGATTATGCTCTTTGGAAAGGCAATGGATAAGACGAAACACAAAAGCTTTATACCAGAGATTCCTTTTGTTGGGAAATTTGCATACAAGACAAGGCACATTATACCGCCTTTGTTTCTTGTAGTATTAGTTGGCGCATATATGATTCAATCCCGTTGCCCGTATGTTTATGGATATACGCAGTTAGAAACGCCGGTGCAAAGTGATGCGATGATGGTTGATGAGATGATTGAGGAAGGATTTGGCACAGAGAATTTTGTAGCGCTTGTTGTTCCGGCAGGAAATTATGATAAGGAAAAGAGGTTATTAAAGGAATTAGATGCCAGGCCGGAAGTCGATCATTCGCAGGGGCTTGCCAACACGGAAGCAATGGATGGCTATATGCTGACAGACAAACTTACAGCCAGAGATTTTTCGGAACTTTTGGAGCTTGATTATGAGATCGCAGAATTATTGTATATGGCATATGCAGTAAATGATGAAAACTATGCAAAGATTGTCAATGGTTTTTCAAATTACAGTGTCCCTCTGATTGATATGTTTATGTTTCTCTATGATGAGGTGGACGAGGGGTATGTCACACTAGAGGATGATTTGATGGATACCCTGGAGGAAGCGCATACCAAGATGCAGATAGCGCTTGATCAGCTGCAGGGGGAACAGTACAGCCGTATGCTGGTCTATCTGACGCTTCCAGAGGAGGGGAATGAAACTTTTGCGTTTCTTGACGAAATGCATGAGATAGCAGGAAAATATTATGACAAGGCCGAAGTGCTTGTACCAGGAGAATCCACCAGCCAATATGATTTGTACAAGACCTTTCAGAGAGATAACACAGTGGTAAATGTGGTTTCTATTTTGGCAGTTTTGGTTGTTCTTTTGTTTACATTTATGTCGGCAGGGATGCCTGTACTTTTAATTGCGGTCATTCAGGGCGTGATCTGGGTAAACTTTTCGTTTCCGTCAATACAGGAGAAAAATGTGTTCTTTTTGAGTGCGATGATTGTTTCATCGATTCAGATGGGCGCCAATATTGACTATGCGATTGTGATTTCTGGCAGATTTATGGAGATTAAAAATAAAATGTCAAAGAAGGACGCGATAATTGAAACGATGAATTTTGCATTTCCAACCATTGTCACATCGGGAACCATGCTTGCTCTGGCAGGAATCTTTATCGGGCAGATGTCCTCCGATGGAGCGGTATGCGGTATTGGACAGTGCTTGGGCAGAGGTACGATTCTTTCTATTTTTACAGTTATGTTTGTACTGCCGCAGATTCTTCTGCTTGGTGAGAAAATTATTGACAAAACATCTTTTGCGGTGTCTATTCCGCTGAAATTGGAGCGAAACAGCGGATTGATGCGGATTGACGGCTTCATACAGGGGCAGATGAATGGCTCTGTGATGGGAGAATTTCACGGATTGGTGCGCGGTGATGCTAATTTGTTTGTCAATATGGGAAAACTTGAGCAGAAGCCAGACGATGGCAGGGAGCTAAAAGAGATAATCGCGCAGGAAGAGGGTGAAACACATGAATAGAAAAGTCTTCCGTCAATGTCTTGTATGGCTGCTTGTGCTGTCCATGTGTGCGGGTCTGATTCCGCTAAAAAGTGTCCATGCAGCAGAACAGGAAAACAAATCGAAAGAGAAAGAGACAGCACAGGATAATGAATATGAAAAATTAGAGATTCACACAGCAAAACAGTTTGTTGATTTTGCACAAAATTGTTATATTGATGCATGGTCAGGAAATAAATATGTCAGCCTTGAAGCAGATATTGACCTTGCAGGGACAGAATTTAAAATGATACCTGTTTTTAATGGCATTTTTGATGGCAGGGGGCATACGATATCTGGTTTTGATTATATTGGTGATGGATATGTGACAGGGTTGTTTCGATACATAGAAAGCAAGGGCGTTGTTCAGAATCTTACCTTAACAGGGGCCATAACATCTGAAAATGAGCGGGAATGTATTGGAAGCATATGCGGCATTAATTATGGAGCTATCAAAAACTGTCATTTTCAGGGAACAGTAAGCGGACGCGACACCATAGGCGGAATCACAGGCATCAACGAGGACACAGGGACAATTTCTGGCTGTACAGTAAGGGGCAGAATTACAGGATATTATTCAACGGGCGGTGTTGCGGGCATCAACCATGGTGCACTCAACTACTGTACAAACCGTGCAGGAATCAATGACGATAGTGCATGGGTTGAAGAAGATGATGAAATGGGAATTGGCATGGGGATTCTTCAGAGTCTCACTTCCAATGATGACAATGAATTGCACAGTGGCGTTGATACAGGTGGTATTGCGGGTTTTTCAGATGGTATGATTTCAAGATGTACCAACGCAGGAACCGTAGGGTATGAACATACAGGCTACAATATAGGCGGCATCGCAGGCCGTCAGTCGGGAATTGTATCTCTTAGCACCAATAATGGTACTGTTTATGGACGGAAAGATGTCGGCGGTATCGTTGGGCAGATGGAACCGTTTATTGAAATCAATGAAGCGGAGTCTCTGCGCAATGCCATCAACAAGCTTCATGATGTGATTGAAAAAACGATTGACGATATGGATGCGGCAAGCGACGGAATCAGCAGTGATGTGAATACCATGCAGTCCTATGCAGACAATGCGATTGGTACAGGGGATGCGCTTGTCAGCCAGCTTACAGATTTTGTAGATAACAACGTCGATGAGGTAAATTCTGTTTCGGAGCGTATGGAACATATTGTAGATATGCTGCCGGATGTCTTGAACAATATATCAGCAGCAGGAGATGCGATGTCAGGGCTGAATGATGTGGCAAGTCAACTTGCTAAGGATTTGGATGTGCTTGGTAAAATTGACGATGCTTCTTATAATGAGACAGACTATCAGCGCTTATCTATTTTGTCTACCGCAGGAGGAACGCTTACAACAGACAGTACCAATCCAGAAGAAAATCATATAGTAACCATTACGGCTGTTCCAAACGACGGCTATCAGTTAAAAGAGGGTTCTTTGACAGTGACGGATGCAGAGGAAACAAAGATCGCCGTAACACCTGTAAGCGGGAGCAAAGACAAGTATACATTTGTGATGGCAAAGAGTAATGTGAAGGTGACAGCAGAGTTTGTATACAAAGGTAGGTTCCTTGTAAAATCCACTGTGGGCGGACGTGTTACGACTACAGAAAATGGAGATCAGGTGACATTCAAGGCGACAGCTTCAGGAGGATACACGTTTGGATATTTCAATGTAAATGGAAGCAGATATCCAGGAACCGAAAGCACCATTGTACTTGATAAAAAGACATATATCAAATCCAATACATCGGTGATGGTAGAGGCAGTTTTTCAAAAGAAAAGTGGTACCGTTTACCGTCTCTCTGTAGTGTCAGGCACTGGAGGAACGGCCTCTGTTTCTGGTGGGAATACCACAGCGGCTGCAGGAGAAGAGGTTGCAGTGCGGATTGTGTCCGCACCAGGATACCAATATCAAAAGATGCTAATTGACGGAAAAGAAGTGTCTACAAAACCAAATGGTGCAAATGAAATTACCTTTTTGATGCCAGATCATGATGCGGAAGCAGAAGTGTTGTTTGCAAGCACGCACAGCAAAGATTTGGGAACGCATGTATTTGGTGAGTCCAATGCCGGAGGAACGGTGTCTGTGAACAAAGGAGCCATAGGGTATCAAATAACGATTGTGCCAAAAGAAGGATATGATGTTGATACGAACAAAGCTCTGACACTTGAAAATGTCACAGATAAACTAACGCTGTCAGGAACAGCAGGAAGCATGGAAGAATCGGAACAAGAATCGACAACGGATCTTCCGATATCAAGTCAGGCCGAAGATGTTTCGCAAAAGAATGAAGAATCAGAAAAGAGCGAAGATTTAGAAAGCAGTGAGGAACTAGAAAGCACAGGAGATGCGGAAAGCAGCGAGGAACCAGAAAGTAGTGAGGAACTAGAAAGCACAGGAGATTCGGAAAGCAGCGAGGAGCCAGAAAGCAGCGAGGAGCCAGAAAGCAGCGAGGAACCAGAAAGTAGTGAGGAATTAGAAAGCACAGAGGAGATAAAAAGCGAGACTGCCAAAGAGGAAAACAGCAGTGAAGCGTCAGAAAGCAGCCAAGAATTAGAATCATCAGAGCCATCAGAAGAAGAACAAACAGAAGAGTCTGGGATGCAATCTGACGCGGCAGTATCAGGAAATACAACTGTTACAAAAGCAGAATTAGAGAAAAATGATACAATAAAAGGATACACATATACGGTAGAAGTCAAGGAAACAGAGTATTACAGCGCCTATGTGTCCTTTGTGAAAAAAACAGATACACCAAATGTGGGAGCATCTTATCAGATAACGACGGCTTCTAGTACAGGTGGTAGTGTGGCAGTTGACAGTACCAATGTCAAAGCTGGTGAGAAGGTATACATAACACCTGTATCAAACAGCGGATATGTGCTCAAAGAGTTACGAGCTGGATCAGAATCGCTAAAGTCAGAAAATGACAAAAAAAGATATTCTTTTATCATGCCAAATAAGAATGTAGAGGTGACAGCAAAGTTTGAACCCGTAGACATCATTCTCAAATCAAACCTAAGCGGCAATGCGGCGTATTCAGGAAGCAGCGAAGGCATGATAACCATAAATATCAAACCAGATTCCGCATATACCGTAAACAGCATCGCCGTTACAGATGCAGGGGGAAAAAAGCTATCCGTATCCAAAAAACAGAGTGGTTCATATCAATATGAATTTGATATTTCAAAGATGACGAAAGCACCTTGCGCGGTCAGTATTACATTTGCCAAACAGAATCAAAAACAGGCAGTTGATACTTCCAAAACCAATATTCAAGATTCCATTAAAAATTTAGGCGATGCGTCAGATAAGGTTCAAAAATCTGTGAATCAAATCAAGGACATTATAAAAAAGTCAGATGGTTCTTATAAGAGCTGGAATGAGCTTTCTTCAGCGGAGCGTGATGCAGTTGTAGCAGAAGTAATAAATCTTGCAGATTGTCTGAGTGAAATGTCTTTGGCAGGCTCTTCTATTTTGAGCAGTTTGGCAACCATCTCAAATATTCTTTCGCCCTATGTGACCGATGCAGCAAAGGCAGCAGAACAGGATATAGAAAAGGCGGCAGACCAGATTCAGCGAATGCTTGATTCACTCAAATCGGCAACAAATGGTGTAAGAGGAATTATTAATTATATGAATGCCCAGCCTGATATCCGGTTTGCAAAGCTTGGCGATACGTTTGTTTCTACCAAAGAGAATTTTCATGACCAGCTAAAAGGACTGTCAGACAGCATCAGAATGTTAAGCGATAATGCAGCGCAGCACTCCGATATTATCAATGAAGATCTGCGGGCAGTGAATGACCAGCTAAATGTAGTATTTAATCTGCTTGCAGACAGGATCGTTGACATTGAACAGCTTAGTATTGAGGAGCTTTATGAAGAGGTAGATGACGAGAACATTGATTCTATCACAACAGGGAGGACAGATGCATGCAAAAATACTGGGATTGTAAAAGGAGATATCAATGTAGGCGGGATTGCAGGTTCCATGGCAATTGACGACGAGGACCCTGAAGACAGTGCAGCAGGTTCGATAGAATATGAGATTGGACGCCGCTTTATCACAAAGTGCCTCATTACAGACAGTGTGAACGAAGGATATGTGACTTCCAAAAAAGATGGAGCTGGAGGCATCTGTGGTTATATGAATCATGGCATTATCATTGATTCTGAGGGCTATGGAAGTGTTGAAAGCATAGAAGGTGATTTTGTAGGAGGCATCTGTGGTGAATCATTGACAATGATTCAGCGCTGCTATGCCCTGTGTTCGGTATCCGGAAACAAAAATGTAGGCGGGATTGCAGGCTACGCAGAGACGCTAAAAAATTGTTATTCCATGGCAGAGGTGCAGTCTAAAAATGGACGCGTGGGTGCGATTGCAGGACAAATCGCTGCTTATGAAGCGGTAAATCCAGAATCTTTGAGTGAAGAGGAGCCAAAAGTTGCGGCAAATTATTATGTGGGAGATACGACATATGGCATTGACAATATCAGTTATATTGGCGTAGCAGAACCTATCAGCTATCAGGAACTGTTAGAGGTTGAACAGCTTCCGCTGCCATTTTGGCATCTGAAAGTAATCTATAGAATAGAAGACAGATATCTTGGGTCAGAAGAGGTCAAATATGGAACGGCATTAGACAGTCTGCATTATCCCCGGATTCCAGAAAAGGAAGGTTTCTATGGGGTGTGGCCTGATGTAACAGGGAAAAAGATGAGTGGAACCGTTGTGATTAATGCAGAATATAAAGACAATGTAACAGTGGTGCAAAGCGGAGGACAGGATACACACACAGAGAATAGCGCAAGGCAGAAGCCATATGCGCTTGTTGAGGATATTTTCACAGAAGATACCGTATTAAATGCTGTGGTAAGTGAACAGACACCGCCGGCGCAGGCACAAGGAAAGGCATATGTAGTATATGATGTGTCACTTGAAAACAGCAGGCTCAAAGAGACTGATATATTTGCGCTGAGGGTGCTGAATCCATATGAAAACGCAGAGGTCTATGGTTATAAGGATACTGTTTGGACAGAGCTTGAGAGTAAGAGCAGGGGACAGTATCTTCAAGTCGGCATGACTGGCACACAGGAGTATTTTTGCATCGTAGAAAAGAAATCCAGAAAAATGGCTGCGGTCTATGGAGCAGCAGCGGCGGGAATCATAATTTTTTTCGTGTTGCTGATAAAAAAATTGAGCGGACGAAGGAAACAAAAGCGTCGTAAAAACACGAAGAAAGAGGATAAATAAAAGAAAAACGTGCAGCATAGGAATTTTTATGCTGCACGTTTATTTTTAATGTTTTTTCTTTTTGCGGTTTAATAAGTGTTTCATTGCATTCATTAGATTGTCAATATCAATTGGTTTCGATATATGGCCATTCATGCCGCTGTGCATAGCTTCTCTTTTATCTTCCTCAAAAGCATTGGCAGTCATTGCCAGAATGGGGATTGACGCTAACTTTTGGTTTGGTAGTTTTCGAATGGCTCTGGTTGCTTCATAACCGTTCATTTCCGGCATTTGGACATCCATAAGAATAAGCTGGTAATATCCAGGCTCGGAATTCTGGAGCATATCAACAGCAATCTGTCCGTTTCCTGCAATTTCAATATGGAATCCAGATTCACTTAAAATTGCGGCTGCAATTTCCTGGTTCAATTCATTATCTTCAACCAGCAGAATACGTTCTGCATGAAAGTCTGAGAATTCTTTATCTTCTTCCGATTCCTCGTCGTCGTCTGCTCTCAAAATAGAATGCAGACAGCCTCGCAGTTCTGACAGAAACAGTGGTTTATTGCAGAAGGCGGTAACACCCGCTTCTCTTGCTTCTTCTTCAATATCTGTCCAATCATATGCAGTCAGGACAATAATGGCGGCGTTTTCACCAGCTTCTTTGCGGATTCTTCTTGCAACTTCGACACCGTTCATATCCGGCATCAGCCAGTCAATGATATAGACGTAGTAATTATCATTGCGCATCACAGCTTGATGCGTGCGAAGAACAGCTTCTTTTCCGGATAAGGTCCATTCTGCACGAAGGCCTATCTGCTCAAGCATACAAGATACGCTGTCGCAGGTATTGAAATCATCATCTACCACAAGGGCACGGCAGTTTTTGAGTTCCGGCAGTTCAGGAGACTCTTTTGGCTTGGCGCATAGACGGAAGGTAAAAGCGACAACAAATTCAGAGCCAACATTCTGCTGGCTTGTTACGGAGATTGCGCCATTCATCATATTGACAATGTTTTTTGTGATTGCCATTCCAAGACCAGTTCCTTGAATACCGCTGATAGTAGAATTCCGTTCTCGCTCGAATGGTTCAAAAATATGCGAAACAAACTCTTCACTCATGCCAATACCAGTGTCAATTACATGAAATTCATAGTTGGAGAATCCTTCTGGCGCTCCTTCTTTTTCAGTGACTTTCAGACTGATGCTGCCTCCGGCTGCGGTATATTTTATGGAATTGTTCAGCAAATTTAACAATACTTGATTCAAACGCAGTCTGTCACAGTAAATATCTTCGTTTTGGATATCAATGGCATCGACAAACAATTCAAGCTGCTTTGCATGGATATCTGCCTGGATGATATTGCGCAGTTCGTGCAGAATATCCGGCAGGCGGCAAAGCTGTTCTGATAAGTTCATTTTGCCGCTCTCTATGCGGCTCATATCCAGAACATCATTGATTAAGCTCAACAGGTGGTTTCCGGAAGTCATAATTTTCCGAAGGTATCCCTCTACCTGCTCCTTATGTTCAAGGTGGCTGAGAGCAAGCGTTGTGAAACCAATGATCGCATTCATTGGAGTACGGATATCATGTGACATATTAGAAAGAAACGTGCTTTTTGCCCGATTTGCACGGTTTGCCTGCAAAAGAGCATCTTCCAGTGTATTTTTCTTTTCCATTTCTCTGCGTGTCTCTTCGTCAATGCTGCGAAATCCGACAACAACACCACGGCTTGTATTCCATTCACCGGCGCGGACAGCCTTCATTTGATAATAACGTACCTCATTGCAGCAGTTCGTGCGGTAGTTAATATAATAAATCTTTTTTTGATCAAGTTCCTCTTTTAGGTTGTCTTTTGAGATCGCTTGATGCAGCAATTCTCTGTCATCAGGATGAACACATTCTTCTATGTATTGCTTGAGATTTTCTTCTATAGAGCGTTCTCTGGTAAATATTGTTTCAAGAATATGATGATTGCAGTCGTTTATTTGGAGCGTTCTTCCTTCGCCAGAATTCAAATCAAAGAAACATACCAGATTATAGTCAATGCACAGCGCATTGATAAGCCACGTTTGCCGGCGCTCATTTTCCTTGCGTCTTTTTTCTTCACGCAGCTTTTGCGTAGTACAATCTAAGAGGAAACGTTGATAAAACAGTTCACCGTTTTCCTGCATTAGCTTGATATTTCCGATAACATGCAGGAGTTCTCCATTATTGTGCTGCACACGGTATTCTACATTAACGCTGTCTCCTTCATTTTTCAGCATTGTGATACTTTGGCGCAATGTGGGCTTATCTTCGTCGAGAACAGATTTTGATACCATATCAAATCCGTCAGCAATTAATTCTTCCTGTGAATTGTATCCCAAGATTTTGAGTGCTGCTCTGTTGATACTGATAATTCGGGAACCATCCATAGTATGGCACAAAATACCGCAGTCCATTGTAGTGAATAGAGATTCTAAGATTCGGGTTTTTGCAATAAGCTTTTCTTTATATTCCTGCTCTTGTGTGATATCAATTCCGACACCGACAGTTCCCATAACACTTTCATCGCAATCATACAATGGAGATTTGTATGTCGTGAGTAGTCTTGTACCGGATTTGGTCTGAACAATTTCTTCGGAGATGCACGTTACTTTTTTTGTCATAACTTCTTGTTCAGATTCAATACAGGCGGGATCGTCCTGCTCAACATCCCAGATATAGGCGTGTCCGCGCCCCTCAACTTCAGATTTTGTTTTGTTGACTGTTTTGCAGAAGCTGTCGTTTACTTTTTTGTGAATGCCGTCCTTTGTTTTGTACCAGATAAGGTTGGGAACACTATTGATCGCAGTTTCAAGATATTGATTGGTCTGCCAGTAATCTTTGCTTACCTTGCAGGTTTGCTGCCATCTTAGAAAACGAAACTTAAGTTCTGTATCGGATATAGGTAGTGTCCATACATCTTTGATTTCTGGTAAATAATCGGTCAGAATTGGAATTTGCTCTTTGTCTGCAAGCACGATCAAGTCCGCATCTTTTCGTTTCCCGGAAATGAGCAGCTGCAGCAGTTCGTCTACATTACTGTCATGCAGATTTGCGACAATAACATCAGCTTTTGCAATCATTGTTTCATAGGGTGCTTTGCTTTCAAAATAGTCATGTGTAAAATGATCAAGCGGGGGTATATCCTCTATCAGCTTAAAGATTTTATGATGACTGCCAATGAAATAGAAGTACAAATGACAATGGTACATGGTGTAAATCCTCCCCCGAAGTTACAATAATAAAATATTTAAGTATGAAAGTAAAATTTAAAAATAGTCAGTTTCTTCTATATTCTAACAATCACGCGAACACATGTCAATGTTTTGTACTTTTTCTTGGAAAGAAATGTAACAAGAAAATTATTTTTGATAAGATGAGAATATCACAGCGGGGATAAATAAGGGAATCGTGAAAATCAGTGGCACTAGCCCCATTTATGGCTGAGACGTCACCATAAAGTTTACCATTCAGAAAAAAGCATTGTTCTAAGAAATTGAGCTTTTGGCTGCAATAATTTATATTGTCATAATTTCTTCTTATGTAAAAAAGCGTCGGAAATGTGTAAAAAATGCATGTTTTCGGCGCTTTGTTTCTGTAAATTTTAGATTTTAGAGCTGGAAAAATAAGGAGAAATGGTATAGAATGTAAAAAGAATTAATATTTTATAAAAGTTTAGATAGGACGGTTATGTATTTTTAGAGGAGGTATAAGATGCAACACAGAAGATCAAAACGATTAAAACGAGTTGCTGCGGCAATCCTTTCGGCAGTTTTGATTGTGACAGAGTTACCGCAGGCAGATCTTGTTTTTGCAGCACAGGAAGAAACCACTCAGACAGAAGTCTTCACAGAGGAACAGATAGAAACAGAAAGTCAGGAGGTTTCTTCGGCAGAACAGATAAGCAGTGAGGCAGAGACAACAGAGGCAGAAACAAAAGCACCAGAACAGACATCACAGACGCCGGAAACCGGAACAACAGAATCCGAAGCAGAATCTGAATCAGAGACAAGAACGCCGGAGACGGAAACAGGTACCTCGGAGCTGCAGACAGAATCGCAGTCTGAAACTGAATCAGTGTCTGCACCAACCGAAACAGAATCTGTTGAGCCGGAAACCGAAGCGCCAGAAACAGAGACAACGGAAACCACAGAAACTGAAACAACAGAAACAGCAGAAACTGAAACGACCGAAGAAGAAACGACCGAAATGGAGACAACGGAAATCGAGACGACAGAGGAAGAAACAGAGATAGAAATTCCTGTTCCGGTGGTAGATACAGGGGTGTATGAATATAAAGATTTAGAGTTTTCATTAAAAAAGAGCAATCGTATTTCGATACAGGGTATGGAATCGTTATCACTTGTAGAAACGGACGGGAAATACATCCTCAACAATAAAGATGAATTTCTTGAGTTTATTAATTCGTCAGATAATTACAGTGGCAAAACGGTGGAACTTGGCTGTAATATTGATATGAAGAATGAGGTTATTGGGTTCAGCAGTATTTTTTCAGGAACATTTGATGGAAGAGGGCATTCGATTATCAATTTCAAAACAAGCAGAGGTTTATTTCGTGAAATAGGGAGTAGTGGTATTGTTCAGAATTTGCATATCAGTAATGCATCGTTTGACGGAGAATCCAGTGCAGGTATAGTGGTTGGTATTAATGGTGGAAAGATAGAGAATATACTTGTCACAGGAAATCTTATGGTAACAAATGCTATGAGCTATACTGGTGGTATTGCAGGGAACAATGAAGGGATTATAAGAAATTGTGTATTTGCAGGATATATTACGGCAAATGCAGATACTGCTGGTGTAGTAAAATATATTGGAGGAATTGCAGGTAAAAACGAAAAAACAATTGAAAATTGTTATGCAGAAGGTGCAATAACTGGAAAGGCCGCAGCAGTTGCTGGCATTGTTGGTAATAATGGAGCTTCAATTAGCCACTGTTATAATTATATGGATGTATCAGGTGCTAATTCTGTTGCAGGGATTGCTTCAAGGAATATAGGAACAATTAATGAGTGTAGAAATTATGGGGCAATTAACCAGAAACAAGTAGACGAGAATAATGAACAGGCAGGTGGTATTGTTGCTGGTAATGATGGAACAATTACAAATTGTTATAATTATGGTATCATAGTTGGCACTGGAAAAAATATTGCAGGGATCGCGGGATATACATCGAATGGAATTGAAGAATGTGGAAATTATGGAGAAATTACAGGTACATCTAATGTAGCAGGAATCGTAGGGCTTTATCGTGGTAGTACAAGAAATGAGATTAGCAATTCCTTTAATATTGGTACAATTGAGGGAAATGGAGAAGGAATTGGAGGTATTCTTGGAAGTGCAGCAGAAAATCCTCATGTTGATTTGGTAAACTGTTACAATAGAGGAACTATCAAAGCAGCTAATATGCTGGCAAGATATGTTGGTGGGATTGCGGGAACGCTTATGACAGGTTCCATATCAAATTGCTACAATGCAGGTAGTTTGTCAGTCAGCGATACATCTATTGTTATAGCAGGTACAATTGCAGGGTTTTTAGGAGAAAATACTACTTGTGAGAATAGTTATTTTGAATCTGTATCATTCTGCATGTATCATAAGGAAAACGAAGATTTTTTAGGTACAGAGTACAGCAAAACGACAGAAGAACTAAGAGAAGGGTCTGTTGTTACATTACTTGGGACGGGTTTTTCTAAGGATGATGGTAAAATAAATAATGGTTATCCAGTTTTAAATAATCAACAAGATAAGAGTTATCAATATCCTGTTATTTATGAACTTAATGGAGGGCAGTTAGACAAATATTTTGATATTATAGAAAAAAATACAACAATATCGCCTCCTTCAGCGCCCCAAAAGGCATATGCTAAATACTTGGGGTGGTTCCGGGATAAGGAACTGAATACACAGTTTTCAGGAGGGCAGATTGAAAAACCAATGATGCTCTATGCGGGCTGGGACAATGCTGTAACCGTTGAAAAAATAGAGCTGCAAAATACAAAAGTTAAGCTTGTAAAGGGTAGCACATATGATATTACAGTAAAGTATGTGCCAGAAGATGCTACCAATAAAGAGCTAAAATGGGAGTCAAGCAATCCAGATGTGGCAACAGTGGAGCCTTCTGGCAGCATTGGAAAAGTTACAGCAGTATCCGCAGGAAAGACGCAAATCACTGCCCAGCTTGCTGATAATTCCCTTTCAACGGTATTGAAATTTGAGGTTCAAGTAAGTATCGATGATAATATTGTATGGATTCGTGATGCAAATAACGGAGATGATAATGGAAAAGATATTGAAAGACTTGATGTAGCAGTAAAGGAGTCTTATATCATTGAGGCCGTGATTAGCGGTGAAATTCCTGATGGTGCCACTGTCAAATGGGGAAGCAGTGATCCTAAAATTGCAGATGTAAAAGAACTATCTGGACAGGCTAAGGGAAGTAAAGCCGAAATTATTGGTGTAAAAACAGGAGATACTGTAATAACAGCAACCTTTAGGGCAAGTTCATCATCAAATCCTGTTGCCGCCAAATTATATGTAAGAGTTCGCCCATTGGCAGATGGAGTTTCTATTATGCTTGATGATAAAGATGCTACAAATCAGACAATAATTTATGATTACGGGACTTCTAAATTTGTGGCATTAGGAACAAGCAAGGGAAACCGATTGGAAACGCCAGTTTCTAATCTGAGTGTGAAAGTGCGTCCTTCTGATGCAGGGCAGAAAGTAGAGTGGGTTTCCGCAAACAAAGATATTTTGCAGTTTGTTGATAAGAATAGCGGAAGATTTGAAATAAAAAGTAACGGTAAGGCAACAATTACAGTTAATACGATTGATTCAAGTGAGAAAACAGCAACTGCAAAGATTGATGTTAAGAAAGTAGTGCAGACGTTATCATTTGAACCAAAAGAAATTTCTAAAGATACGCCTGTGGTAACAGATTCAAGAGGACGGATTGTTCTTTCTAGCAATCAGAGTATTAAATTGGCACCGATTTATGAACCGGCTGATGCTACTGATAAAAGTATTGCATGGGATAGTCTTGGTGATACAAAATCAATAAGGATAGAGAAGAATAAAGATGGTGTTTGGATAGCGACAGCTCAAACGGTAACACAGGAGACAGAAGTGACAGCAATTGCTCGTTCACTGGATTTGGGTATAAATGGTGATGGAACAACTTGTAAAGTGACATTTGTAATTAAACCCAAGGTGACAAGAATTAATATTTACCGTGAAGAGGATATGAGAACTCCTGTAACGGATAAAAATATTGGTGTAAATCCTGAAAAAGATGATAATAAAATTATACTACGCGTAAAAAATGAGCCTGAAAATTCATCACAAACTGTCAAATGGAAATCATCGAATTTAAGAATTGCAACTATTGAGGATAATGAGGACGGAAGTTGTATTGTAACAGTAAAGGAACGAATTGGAGAATCTGTAATTACTGCATCAGCGACGGATGGAAGCGGAGTTACTGCCAAAACAACAGTAAATGTCACAATTACAGCAGCAGGAATTACCATTAAAGGGAGCCATACTGTTAGGAAAGGCAGGTCTATACAACTTACCGCACAGGTGGAACCAGCATCTGTAGCAAATGCAAATGTTGAATGGAAGTCATTTAATCCAAAGATTGCAATGGTAGACGAAGAAACAGGTATTGTTACTGGGATTAGTGCTGGTGATGTATTGATTAATGCAAAGGCGGTTGATGGTAGTGATGTAGAAGCAGATTATTCGATTACTGTTACTGATGCAATAGAAGATTTTATAATCGTTCCCTATGATGTAGCTGTAAGGTCTGAAGACATGAAACCCGAAGATATTGAAGTGCTAAATGGTAAGACGATAGGGTTGGATCCAGACGATCTAGAACTAGAAAGAAATACATACCAACTTGATATGTATATTAGACCAATAGAAGCGTGCCAGGATGTTACCTGGAAGTCAAGCAATGAGAAGGTAGCGATCGTTTCGGAAGATGGAACTATTACCGCAGTGGGTCTTGGTAAGGCGACCGTCAGCGCAACCTCTACGGATGGAAGCGGCAAAAAAGCGAGCGTGACAGTGAATGTCAATGCACTTTCAAAAAGTGTAACTATCACAGGAAGTCATTATGTCGGCACTGGAAAATCTATCCAATTGAAAGCAGAAGTGGGGAATAAGGATGCCGCTAACAAAAATGTAGTGTGGTCAAGCTCCAACAAAGGGGTATTAACGGTAGATAATACAGGTAAAGTTTCGCCTGTATCAGGTAAGACATTAGGAAATTCGGTGATTCGGGCAGAGGCGGCTGATGGAAGTAGGATAGTTGCAGAACATAAAGTCTACATTATGGGCGCAGCAGATGATGTGGATATTGTTGATTATAATACAAGCTATCCAATAAAATTAGATGAAAAGAATAAGAAATATATTGACCTGGATATGAAGGATAAAGAGACCTTGGAGATTCAGCTTTCGGCAGTACTTTCAGGCGGAACAAACTATTTGGATGTGAAAAAGGATGTGATATGGAGTTCTTCCAATAAAAATGTAGCGACTGTTACCAGCGAAGTGATAAATGGTAAAAGTGTGGCAACCGTTACGCTTACTTCTGTAGAAGGCAGTGTAGTGATAACTGCGAAGACGGCGGACGGCTATAATAAGAAGGATACCTGCACGATTAATGTGGAGAATTCGAATCCTGTTGTTAATATTACGGGGCCTAAACAAGTAGGTTTAAGGAAAAAAATACAGCTTTCTGCAGGAAAGACCGCGATATCCTCATGGACCTCTTCTGACCCTTCGATTGCCACCATTAATGCAAAGGGGCAGGTTACGGCAAAGAATTATGGAGAGGTTATCTTTACAGCAGAAGCCAAAGTGGGAACAAACAAAGGAACCTATGTAGTAACAGTGGTAGAGCCTGTGCAAAAAGTAGAGATTCAGGCACCCGATGGAAATGGCGGTATAGAAGACATCACTGGGAAAAAGCTTGGCATGGATATTATCAAAGGGTATAAAGGGAATTCAATTCTACAGCTTTCAACAAAAATTGATGGGGAAGATAGCCAAAATGTTACCTGGAAATCTAATAAGGCATCGGTTGCAAAGGTTGATGAAAATGGAAATGTTGAGGCATTGAAGGCAGGCACTGCGAAAATAACGGCAACCGCGACCGATGGAAGCGGCAAAAAAGCGACGGTGACAATTGTTGTGACGAAACAGGTGACAGGGATTGAGGCGGTGAATGGAGTTTTGTCAGAAGATGGCAAAGCCTATGAAGTACGGGTTGCCTACAAAAAATCAGTACAGCTCAAAGTTTCCTACACGCCGCTTGCCGCAACAACCAAAAAAGTAACCTGGAAGGTAAAAGAAGAAGATAAGCCATATATTTCTGTAAATAGCGCAGGAAAAGTTACAGCAAAACAGTATCTTGGTGGATATGCAACAGTATATGCGACAGCTTCTGACAATGGCGGCATAACCTGTGAATTTCACATATTTGTTACCGATCCAACTTATAAGGTTGAGATTACGAAAGAAAAGCAAGACAATACACTAGAGATTTTTGCTGCTAAATCTACTTTGGGTATTGACATTGATATTAACAATAAGCTTGAGCTTGGAACAAAGGTCACAACAAGAGCTGGAACACAGCTTCCATATCAGGGGGTAACATGGAAGTCCGGCAATACCAAGATTGCCACCGTAGACAGTAATGGTGTGGTGACAGGATTAAAAGTGGGCAAGACAACCATAACTGCGACCGCAGCAGACGGAACCAATAAGACATGCAAAATTAATCTCTATGTTGGTAAACTAATCACTCTTGTTGATGTTGAAGAAGATGTTCTAAAAGAAGAGTTCCCACGAATCAGAAAGGGAAAAACTGTGAAATTAATGGACTACATTACGATAAGGCCATTTACGGCAACCAACCAGAAGTTGACATTTAAGAGCACCAACAAAAATGTTCTGACTGTAAACAGCAAGGGTGTGATTACTTCAAAAGGCGTTTATAAGAAAAATGGTATCACCTATAACAAAGCAAAGATACAAATATTAACCAATGACGGCACGAATATTTTAGAGGAAATCGAAATAGAAGTGACAAATTAGTGCGTATTTTCAGAAAAACAACGTATTCCAATTCGTGGAATACGTTGTTTTTGCGAATCTACTAGGAATTCTTTCAAAATTGTGGTATTATCTCTAAAGATATAGATAAAATATGAAATAAATACAAAACGATTGGAGTAGGGCAATGCTTTTTAACTCATACAGCTTTCTGGTATTTTTTCCTGTGGTGGTTTTGATTCATTTTTTGCTGCCAAAGAAAGTTCAATATTTATGGCTGTTAGCCACCAGCTATTATTTTTATATGAATTGGGACGCAAGGTATGTGCTACTGTTGCTTTTTTCAACGGCTGTCACCTATGCAAGCGGTCTTATCATGGAACAGGCACAAACGGATAAAGGACGAAAAATGGCAGTTGCTATAAGTTTTGTGTTGAATATCGGTGTACTGTTTTTCTTCAAGTACTTTAACTTTGCGATTGACTCTGTTAATCTGGTACTTTCACAAATACATTTGTCCGTGCCAAAGCCAGACTTTCAGTTGCTTTTGCCAGTCGGTATTTCTTTCTATACCTTTCAGGCACTAAGCTATACTATGGATGTATATCGAAAAGAAATTACAGCCGAGAGAAACTTTTTTAAATATGCATTGTTTGTTTCCTTTTTTCCGCAGCTTGTGGCAGGACCGATTGAACGATCCAAAAATTTATTAAAGCAGGTAAACAAGACGTATCGGTTTGATTATGACAAGATGCGGGAAGGGCTGCTGATTATGCTGTGGGGGTATTTTTTAAAACTTGTTGTGGCAGATCGCGTAGCGATTGTTGTGAATACCGTTTATGGTGATTATGCGCAATATGGCGGCGTTTATATCATAGTGGCATCGGTTTTGTTTGCGTTTCAGATATATTGCGATTTTGCAGGATATTCAACAATTGCGATTGGTGCAGCCGAAATATTAGGATTTTCACTTATGGAAAATTTTAATTGCCCATACTTTTCGCTGAGCATTGGAGAATTTTGGCGCAGGTGGCATATTTCTCTTTCAAGCTGGTTTCGGGATTATCTCTATATACCGCTTGGTGGCAACCGGAAAGGCACAACCAGAAAATATGTCAATTTGATGATTGTATTTCTAGTTAGCGGTTTATGGCATGGAGCGGCAGGAACATATGTGGTGTGGGGATTTATCCATGGAGTATATCAAGTTATCGGTGGACTTACCAAACCAATGCGCAATCAATGCAATCAAATATTTGCGCTGAAGCCTGACAGTATCGGACACAAGGCGCTCAGTGCACTTATCACATTTATTTTGGTTGATTTTGCATGGATTTTTTTCCGCGCAGAAAGTCTATCTGCTGCGATAGAAATGATAAAAAGCATGGTACATCTGGGAAATATCAGTATTTTGTGGAATGGTGCGCTGTATGATCTTGGCATTGGTTTCAAAAGTTTTTTGGTGCTGATGTTTGGGATTGCAGTATTGCTTTTTGCTGATTTTATGAAATATAAAGGAATACAGATTCGAAAAGTGATTTTGGAACAGGAACTTTGGTGCAGATGGCTCTGCTATCTGTCTATGGCATTATTTATCCTGGTGTTTGGTATCTGGGGCGGCAGTTATGATGCTGCAAGTTTTATATATTTCCAATTTTAGGAGACAGATAAATGGTAAAAAAAGTACCTTTACAAATAAGAAGAATATCTGCTACAGTATGCTTTGCAGTACTCTTTATAATCATCGTTTCAAAAATATCAGATATTTTTGAAAGGAAATACAGTTATTCAAAGTATTATGATTTTTATCAGCAAAAACAGGATTTTGATGTTTTATTTTTGGGGACAAGCCATGTGCTGAATGCAGTTTATCCGATGGAATTGTGGCGGGATCATGGAATTATTTCTTATAATCTGGCAAATCATTCTGAAAACATATGTACGAATTATTGGCAGCTTCGAAATGCTTTGGACCATACAAAACCCAAGGCAGTAGTGATTGATTTGTATGCAGTGGATGGTGATGATAAAGTAAATGATCGCTACCTCCATAATTTTACAGATGAAGTGCCATTTTCATTAACCAAAATGAAAATGGTTCAGGATCTGTTGGAACCTGAAAAGCGTCCGGAGTACTTGTTTAATTTTTCCTTGTATCACAGCAGATGGGAAGAGCTTGGTTTGGAGGACTTAAAACCTTCTACAGGGTTGGAAAAAGGTGCGGAGCTTCGGGATGACATTGCAGTGAATGAACCGCCAACACTGATACCCAAGGAGGAATATGATCCAACAGACAGGCTAAACAAACAATATCTTCAGAAAATCATAGATTTGTGCAAAGAGCAAAATATTGCGATTGTTTTGATGTATCTGCCATATACGATGCCGGAGGGCGATCAGCTTGTGGCAAACTGGGGCTATGCGATCGCTGAGAAAAACGAAATTCCGTATCTGAACTTTGTTTATGAGGATTTGGCCTTGAATTATGCGACAGATTGTGCGGATATTGCGCATCATCTGAATGCTTCTGGTGCAAGAAAAGTGACAGATTATTTGGGAACATTTCTGACGCAGAATTATGATATTCCAGATAGACGACAAGACCCAGCATACACATTCTGGCAGCAGGATTACAGAGAGTACAGGGAAATGATCAACGAATGGATAAACAGCATCAGCAATTTGTATTCCTATCTGGTGATGCTCAACGACAGGGATTTGAGTGTCAGAATTTATCTTTCAGAGGATTCCTTTATCTATGAAAATCCTGAGATTATGGAGCTTATAGAAAACATTCAGGTATTTGGCAGCGTTGAATTTATCAAAGCAAGCAATGAGGAGATAACCAGTGAGGTTATCAAAATTGAAGTGTCAGAAGTGGAAACTGGGAATATTGTAGGCACGCGCTTGTTTACCAGTGAGGAAGTAGATCAGATTCAGATAAGCAGCTACAAAGACGAAAATACGTAATAACGATTTTCATAGTTAGAAAAGCGTATCAGTGTATTTGGAAAATGATAGAAAGCAGTATACTATGCCCATGCTTTGAATTGGGCGGGAGTGGAGGATGCAATGTGCGGAATAGCAGGTTTTTGTGGGAATCCTGCAAATTGGAAAGAAAACATAGAAAGAATGAACAAGAGAATGTATCACAGAGGACCAGATTCTGGAGGGATTTGGGCAAATGAGGATGCGAGTGTAGTGTTGGGGCATCGCAGACTCTCCATAGTGGACTTGTCGGAAAATGGCGTACAGCCTATGCAGTCTGCGTCTGGCAGATACATGTGTGTTTTTAATGGGGAAATTTATAATTACAGGAAACTTCGGGACAGACTGCTGGCAGAAAAAAAGGTTACGGCATTTCGCAGTACTTCGGACACAGAGGTGCTGCTGGAAGCATTTGAAGCCTATGGGGTAAAGGAAACCATCAAACAATGCAAGGGAATGTTTGCGATAGCGCTTTTTGACAAAAAAACAGGCAAGCTGACGCTGATACGGGACAGAATCGGCGAAAAACCTTTGTATTATGGATTTGTAAATGGACACTTTGTATTTGCTTCGGATATTGGCTGCTTTCGCGTACTTGACGATTTTCACAATGATATTGATACAAAAGTCTTGCAGCTCTATTTTATACATGGATATATTCCGGCGCCGTACTCGATTTATCAAAATATATACAAGCTGGATGCAGGCTGTATGCTGGAACTTGATGCGCCCTATAAAGAGCCCAAAGTCAGTACTTATTGGTCCGTTAGAAAAGCTGCGAAATATGGTCAGGCGCATCTTTTTGCAGGCAGCAGACAGGAGGCGGCAGAGGAGCTTGAGCGGCTTCTGAAAGCTTCTATCAACGAGCAGATGATAGCAGATGTTCCAGTGGGAGCCTTTCTTTCTGCGGGGATTGACAGCAGTACGGTTGTGGCGCTGATGCAGGCGCAGTCAAAGCGCAAGGTCAGAAGCTTCACAATTGGAATGGATAATCCGGAATACAATGAAGCAGCTTATGCCAAGGAAATTGCAAAGCATTTGGGAACCGATCATACAGAGCTTTATATTACTGCACAGGATGCAAAGGATGTGATTCCAAAGCTTTCTTGGATATTTGGAGAACCTTTTGCAGATTCCTCACAGATTCCGACCTATCTTGTGAGTCAGATGACAAGGGAGCATGTGACAGTGTCCTTAAGCGGCGACGGAGGAGATGAGCTGTTTTGCGGGTACACGTCCTATTCATCGATTAACCGCATATGGGGAAAGATGAGGAGGTATCCCTATGGGATACGAAAGCTTGTCAGCCAGCTTTTGGTAGGAAATCCGCTAATAAAAAACAATCAGGTGCTTCAGACAAAGGCGTATCTTTTGGGAGCCAAAAGCCCAGAGAATTTGTATGAGCTGTCCAATGCACAGGAAGCTTCCAATTTGCACATTGCCCTGGAAAAAGAAACGTACCCATATAAACATAACAGTGCTCCATATGGGGATATAAAAGATGTTCAAAACAGTATTATGCTGATGGATATGGAAGTGTATCATCCAGATGATATTCTGGTGAAAGTGGATCGCGCAGCGATGGCGGTATCACTCGAAACGCGTGTTCCGATGCTTGACAAAGATGTTGTTGAATTTGCCTGGACAATTCCAATGGCATACAAAAAGCAGGGGGATAAAGGAAAACTAATCTTGAGAGATATTTTATACAAATATGTGCCGCAGAACATGATGGAACGGCCAAAGAAAGGGTTTTCGATACCTATTACACAGTGGCTTTTAACGCCTGCGTTGAGAGAGTGGGCAGAAGCGCTTTTGGACCCGCAGCTTATCCGTCAGCAGGGAATTTTAAATGCAGATGAGGTACAAAGAATATGGCGTGATTTTGCGGAAAATAAAAACTGGCGCATTCAAATATGGTATCTGCTAATGTTTCAAAGCTGGCAGTGTACGCAAAATCATTTACTAGCATAATAAAATAATGTATGAAAGACTTTCTGCACAGATACAGAGAGGCTCCAGAAATACAGAATAAAAGATAGGAGAAATATAATGAGTAAACAAGAGACGAACAACCAAAATGCAGCATCTATTGGTGCATATGTCAAAATAGCAAGACCAGATCACTGGGTTAAAAATGCTTTTATTTTACCCGGACTTGTACTGGCGCTGATTTTGATTCAAATGCCGGATAGTTGGGGACTCTTTGCATTGAAGCTTGTGGCGGGATTCTTTGCAACCTGTTTTATCGCTTCGGCCAATTATGTGATTAATGAATGGCTGGATGCAGAGTTTGATAAGTATCATCCAACAAAGAAGAACAGACCTGTCGTGAGTCAGAATATGAAGTTTTCTTTGGTTATGGCGGAATATGCGATTTGCATTGTTGTAGGCGTTGGTCTTTCGCTGGTGGTAAATATACCATTTCTTTTAACAGAATTGTGGCTGTTGGTAATGGGCGTCTTGTATAATGTCAAACCTATTCGAACCAAAGATATTGTATATCTTGATGTGCTGTCGGAATCTATCAATAACATGATTCGTCTGCTGCTTGGATGGTTCATCGTGTGTGATGACTTGTATCCGCCTTCAAGTATTTTGTTAGGGTACTGGCTGGGCGGCGCATTCCTGATGGCAGTGAAACGCTATGCAGAGTACAGAATGATTGGAGATCCCAAGCTTGCAGGTTCTTATCGAAAATCCTTTGCCAAATATACAGAGGAAACTCTTTTATGTTCTTCCTTTTTCTATGCGCTCTGTGCAACATTTTTGATAGGAATTTTCCTGCTCAAATACAGAATTGAGTATATTGTGGCAATACCAGTGCTGTTTTTCTTGTTTTGCTATTATCTCTACATAGCGCATAAGCCTGACTCGGCTGCACAAAAACCAGAGAAATTATTCCGCGAGAAAAAATTAATGATTTTGGTTGGAATTTTGGTAGTGCTTTTTGCAATACTTACAGTAGTGGATATTCCTGTGATGGAAATGTGGGAGACAGCATTCTTCATTCCGACTGGCAGGTGAGCGTCATGAATCAGATAAGTATGAGAAAAAAAAGTCCCTTTGACTACAAGGCGGTAATTTTTGACCTGGATGGAACCTTGTATTACCAGAAACCATTTCGACTATGTATGATCAGATTCCTAGTAGGGCATGCATTGACACATCCACTGGCAATCAAAGATTTCTTGATTATCAAAAAGTACAGAACGGTGCGGGAACAGTGGGAACGCTACGAAAAGGAATGTGGAAGGCAAAGATCGTATCAGAAGCTTGGACTAGAAGATAAACAGTATCAGTATGTAGCCGATCGAATGAAAGTGAAACGGGAAGACGTCAAAAAGGTGATTCACTTTTATATGCAGGAGGCGCCGCTGTGCTTTCTTCCAGCATACAAAGATGGTTTTCTTTCTGATTTGATAACAACGTTGCACAAAAAAAAGATCACAGTCGCAGTTTATTCGGACTATCCGGTAGAGGATAAATTAAAGGCGCTTGGAATCAAAGCGGACGTCTGCTATACGTCCGTCGATGCGTCGATCAATTGTATGAAACCAGATCCGAAAGGAATTGCAGTGATATTAGAGGATATCGGCTGCTCTGCAAAAGATGTGCTGATGATTGGCGACAGGTATGAAAAAGATGGTCTTGCTGCGCAGGGAAATGATGTGGATTTTGTGATTGTAAGCAAAAAGGAAAAAGAGCGCAGACAGTTAAGCTGGTCTTAGTTTTTTGTCAATCCAAAAAAGCAGCCTTTCCATATACAATCCCAATACAAAGACAACAAATACAGAGGGGACAAGCAGCAGCATATAAACAAGGATATCATTGTAGGCACCGCCGTTAATCGTCAAAAAGTAGTTTAGTGCTTTCATTCCATACCAGCAGACAAATGCATGAACCAAATACATTCCATAGGAACTTTGGCCGCATTCTGCGAGAAAACGGGCAAAAAAGGATGAAAAGCGCTTGCCAGGCTTCTTTTCAAAATGGATAAGCGCCACACCCAGCCAGTATACCGACAAACCTGCAACAGATGGAATGATGGTGAAAAGATAGTGTGTGTCAGGCATCAAAAACATGCCAATACAAAGAAACCCTGATACAAGAAAGAGCGGCACAGAGATAAGGATTGGACATTTTGCTGAGAAATTCTTTTTCTCCTGAAAGTAGAGCAAAATTCCCAAACTAAAACAAGGCAGATGGTTTGTAAAGAAAAAGTACAAAAAGGAATTATTGGAGGGATAAAGTGCATTTTTTGTCATGACAGTAATCCAGCGCAGCAAACAATGATTGAAAAGAAGCAGCACAATTGGAACTGCATTCATAAGAATGGGCAGACGGTAAAACAGCTTTTTCATGATACCATACAACAGTGGAAAAGCAGCATAGAGCAAAAAAGCGGTTCCAAGATACCAGCCGCCTGGAAATACATTGTTGATATAATCAGGAAAGAGCCCATGTATAAACAGAATATTGGTAAGAATCGCAAAGGGTTCTTTGTTCATGATAAATCCAGGAGGAAAATTCAGAATGTCCATAAGCAGTATATTTAGTACAAGATTGCTTATCATAATAATCAAAAAGCCAGGGGCAAGCCTTAGATAGCGGCGCAGAAGAAATTGAAAATAGGTAGAAACGACTGGTTTGGAAGGGGCAGAATAGGTCATATGTTCCCATGAGAAGCACAGCGAAAAACCAGATACGAAAAAGAAAAGCTGGCACCCCATCTGTCCGAAGTTGATAAGCGGCCGAAGGCCGGACATATCCTGCATCAGAAAGTGGCGGTTGTGTACCATGATAATCATGATAATGCCAATACCTTTTATCAAATTCAATGTGTTTAATTTTTTCAAATTTCTATCCCTCCTGCGTGCGTCTGCTCTGCTTAGTATAACACGTTTTTGGAAAAAAAGAACTTTTTTAGAGTAATTTTATTATAAGACAGGAGAATCTTATGATTTCTGTAGCTTTAAATTGGATTTATCTATTTGTGACGATATTTTTGACAGGGTTTGGCTTGTGTGCAGTTTTTGACAGGCTTTTTGCCTGCCATATCCAAAAGATATGCAGTATTGCAGCAGTGGGATTGATGGCGGTTACGGTTTATGCGCAAGTGTTTAGCCTGTTTTATAAAGTCGGATTCGCGGCGAATCTTTTGCTGACAGTGGGGTGTTTTGGAATTGCGGTAGTTAGGAGGAAACAGATAACAGAAGTACTCTTGGCAGCATGGAAAAGCAAAAGTGTAGCATGGAAAATTGTTATGGCAGCGAGTATCGTAGTGTGGTGCTATTGTACATCAAGGGGATATATGCACTATGATTCAGATTTGTACCATGCACAAAGTATTCGCTGGATAGAAGAATATGGAATTGTAAAGGGACTGGGAAACATTCATGTGCGGTTTGCCTACAACAGTTCCTTTTTTGCATTGTCTGCCCTTTACAGCATGAAATTTCTCTGCGGAAAATCACTGCATACTATCAATGGCTTTCTGGCACTGATGCTCTGGACGCAGGTGATGGAACTGTTTCGGTTCCGCCGCTATAGAAACACACTTGTGACAGACTTTGCAAGGGCAGGGGCATTTTATTATTTGACAGTGATATACAGTGATATTGTCGCTCCAGCATCAGATTATGCTATTATGTGTGTCGTGTTTTTTATTATCATAAAATGGCTTGAACTTTTGGAGAATGATGAAAACAAAGCAGCACCATTTGCATTGCTATGTGTAGGCGGTGTCTGCGCTGTGACGCTCAAATTAACTGCAGGATTGATTTTGGTTCTGGTGTTAAAGCCAGTGTTTTTGCTGGTGCGTGATAAAAAATGGAGGGATATAGGACTCTATTTTTTGCTGGGACTGATAGTGATTACCCCATGGATTGCACGAACAGCCGTGATATCGGGATATTTGCTGTATCCATTTCCGGCATTGGATATCTTGGATGTAGACTGGAAGATAGACGCGGCAGCGGCGGCACTCGATGCGGCAGAGATTAAGACCTGGGGCAGAGGACTGAACAATGCGGCGCTGGTGGATATGCCTGTTTCAGAATGGTTTCAAAACTGGTTTGCAACACTTCCTGCTACCGGAAAGCTTTTTGTGCTGGCAGATTTTGGATGCATTATTTTGTTTGTCATATTACTATTAAAAAATTTGTCTGCTATTTTGAAACAAAGGCGCAGCAGCGCTTTTCAAGAAAACCAATTGGAATCGAAACAGCTCTTTGTACTGGCAGCAGTAATTCTTTCTTATGGATTTTGGCAGCTCTCAGCACCGCTTTTGCGGTATGGATACGCCTATGTTCTCCTCGTGATTACAATAACGGCTGGTATTTTATGCGATATGCTCATAAAGTACTTCCATAAACATCAAAAAAAGGATATGATAAAGGGGGTAGCTGTTTTGGGGACAGCAGCGCTATTGGTATTTTCGGCGGCGAAAGGGTTCTCTCTAGCGCGTTATGCTGCTGCACAATTACCAAAAGAAGCATATATATGGCAGCAGGATTATGGAATATATGCGCTGGAAAGTTTTGAGGAAGCTGGGAATACATTTTATTATCCAGTAAGCGGCGACCGGACAGGGTATGAGAGTTTTCCGGCACTGCCAAGGAAGACGAAAGTCGTTTTGAGGGGAGAGACGCTTCGTGATGGTTTTTGCCCAGAGCATTTTTCTGATACACTCCCATGAAAGATTTTGTGAAAGGAATGAAACCAATGATGAGAGGGAAAATAGTGAAAAACAGCTTGGCTGCAATGGGTGCGGCCTTGATACTTATGAACGCTGCGCCAGTTTTTGCGGCAGAATTGACGGATGAAATGCAGATACAGGCAGAAACCGAGCCTGTCATTTCAGAAGAATTATCCATACCACAAGAGGAACAGGCAGCACAGATAAACAATGAAGCGATGCTGCTTTTGGCGCAACAGACAATGTCTGCAGACAGTGCGACAGCCGCACTCCAGGCAGCGCAGATGCAGATTGCGCTTCAGGGGATTGCGCTTGACAAATATCACAATATCAATGTGCTTGGAGACTCTATCACAGAAGGGGTAGGAGCCAGAACACCGGATAAGGCATACCCTGTTATTTTGTCAAAACTTACAGGCGCGAATGTCAATAATTATGGAGTGTCTAGTTCCCGAATCACAGATATTGACAGTAATGTTTCTAATCCAGGCTCCTTTATTGACCGGATGTACGATATGGATAAGACCGCGGACTTGGTGATTGTTTTTGGCGGAACCAATGATTTTTGGTTTGGCGACTGTCCGATAGGAAGCCGTACAGATACCAGCGTAAGTACATTTTATGGAGCGCTCAACACGATGATTCCTTATCTCAAGGGAGCGCACCCAGATGCGGATTTGGTCTTTGTTGTGCCGTACCAACAGAGCAAGGATGCAGATGAGACGCATTCCTACAAACGGAGTACTTATGGAGACTTTGGAACAGGCACGCTCAACCAATATCGTATTGCTATGCTTGACAGATGTCAGTTTTATGGCGTTCCAGTGCTTGATTTGTATGCTGATTTTGACTTGAATACGGTTGATAATAGAGAGGCGCTTGAAAAATACGGCAATTACCTTTGTGACGGCTGTCATCTGAATGATGCAGGCTACAATCTGCTCGCACGCAAAATATATCAGTTTATTATGCAGGATTTATCAATGTACGTGCCATTGTATACAGAGATAAATGATATGATATTCGAGACAGCAGCGCTTCCGGCAATGATTCAGGAGGGCAGTTTTGTGATGCCAAACGGTCAAGTGATTGCAAGCAAGCCGGGATTTGAAGTCGATCCTACGATGCCGCTATTACAATTGTATCAGTATTTGATGCATAATGTACAATCTGATAATGTATGAGTGGGCATGACGGAACGGTTACGGTTTTATATTAAAAGATTTTAAAAGGTGTTTACCCGTCAAAAATAGTGTGGTATTATAAAAAATAGTGTCATGGATAAGAAACCGAAAGGGGCAGGAAAATGGACGCTGTTAAAAGATATTGGCACTGGATATTGACAGGAAGCATCTTTTTTTTCGAGGCGCTCGTTCTGTTGGTACTCAGAGAGAATATATATGTTGGAATCTGTGATAATTTAGATTTGTTTATTGTGCAACTAAAAATGCTACGTGAAAACAGCGCGTTTTTTGCACAGAGTGAAACGATGCCAATATTGGGCAGTATCAGCAGAAATTATTTTCCGTCCGAATTTTCATTATACAATCTATTATATTTGTTATTGCCAGATATCTATGCATACATCATTGGATATCTGTTGAAACTGCTGCTTGCATTTGGCGCTTGTCTGCTGCTTGCCAAGTATGTTTTGCAGGAAAATTACAAAAGATATGAGAAAGCAATTGTTTTGACAGCAACAGCGTTTGCACTTTTGCCAGTCTATCCAATGTATGCGCTTTGCTTTGCTTCCATGCCGCTTATCTTGTATCTTTTGCTCCGAATATACAAGGAACCGAAATGGCAGCTTTATGTGGCAGTGTTTTTTTATCCACTGTGTTCGTATTTTTCCTTTTTTGGAGCGTTTCTGTTAGGTTATATTCTGATAGCGATTGTACTTTTGTGGATAAAGGATAAACGGCCATCTGTTTCGCTAGCTGTGGCATTTGTGGTGCTGCTTGCGGGTTTTGTATGCTTTGAGTATCGCCTATTTGGCGTGATGTTGTTTTCTGATGAGGAAACAATTCGAAGTACAATGGTGACGGCTGACTATGGGGCTAATGAGCTGTGGCATTGTTTTGCAGATGTATTTCTTCATGGATTTTCCCATGCGCGGTCGGTGCATACGTATTTTGTACTTCCTGTCTGTGTATTTTATTTTATCTGGAATACAATTCAATATCTGACGGGAAGAAAGAAAAATCCGTGTACAGATGTATTTTATCTAACGATAGTGTTTATTGTGTTTAACTGTTTGGTTTATGCACTCTATTTCTGGAGGCCATTGAGAACATTTGTAGAAACCGTGCTTCCTCCGCTAAAAGGATTTCAGTATGGCAGAACAATCTTTTTTAATACCTTTGCATGGTATTTTGCCTTTTTCATTGCAGTGAAGCAGTTGATAGACAAAAATTACAAGGGCGGGGTATTAAAGGGGATATCTTATATCCTTTGTATCGTTTCTATTTTGATTGTAGGCAGTACACAATGCGAGTACAGCGATTTTTATAATACATGTTATTGCAATTTGTACAAGCTTTTAAAGCATACAGAAGTAAATCAGCTTAGTTATAGAGAATTTTATGGGGGGTCTTTGATTGAACAGATAAAAGAGGATATCGAATATGATCCTTCTATGGGGGCGTGTGCCTATGGATTCCATCCGGCAATGCTTTCCTATCATGGGATTACGACGATTGATGGATATTGCGGCTACTACAGCCAGGAATACAAAGAAAAGTTTCGTACTGCAATAGCACCTGCATTAGTTGCGAACAAAGGATGGCAGACTTATTATGATGAATGGGGCTGTCGGGCGTATCTGTTTTCGGCATCTGGGCAGAATATATATGACTTTGGAGCCAATGCGCCGGCACCTGCGCAGGAGATTCTCATTGAGGAGCAGGATTTGAAAAATCTGGGGTGCGAGTATATATTCTCAAGAGTTGAACTGACGAATGCTCAGGATATGCAGCTTGAATATATAAAGGAATACGAGGATGGAGAAATGCCGTACAGTGTGTTCCTGTACCGCTTGAAATGATGGGAAGGAAAAAGAAATGAGAGCAAGAAACAGAAATAAAAGTAATGACAAATTTATGATATTGTTGTTAGCGGTGATGCTGATACAGGCAGTGCGGTATTTTCCTTTTAAGTTTGGCGGTTGGAATCAGATACAGCTTTCCTTTACCTATGCGTATGGATTGATACAGAGAGCATTTTTGGGAACAATATTAGATGTGGTTTCTACCCTCTTTCACATTCCCTTGAAATATATGCGGTTTTTGTACGGCATTGTTACCATGGTTTTGTTTACACTGCTTTTGGTGGTGTCTGTTCGCAAAGCGCTGGAAAAAAGCAGTACAGATAGTCTGGCGCAGAAATTTTTTATGGGGATGTCCATTTTGTTTTTTGTAGGTCCAGGCTGGGATACGTACTACAACAATTTTGCGCTGACCGATTTGTGGATGCTGATGCTGTCTGTTATAGGCGTATTTGTGGTTCTGCGAGGGAAGCATTTGTGGGTTGCATTTGTTGTTTCTATCATAGGGGTTTTGGTGCATACAGCCTATGTTTTTATGTACTTTAATTTTGTACTAGCGGCATTTGCGTATCAGATTCTAGTACAGGAAAAGGAGTCGGCAAAAAAATATGTATGTTGGCTGATACCTACTTTTTTGAGTACTTCTGCAATGTTCTTGTATATGATGTTCTTTTCTCATGCAAAGGAAGGAATAACCATTGACTATGTAATGAACAGAACAGCCGAGTTTGTGGGAAGAAGTGTGGAGGAAATCAAACATCACCAGTATACCGTCGAAGGATATCTGTTTCGAAATGGCGATACAGGCATCAAGCTTGAAATTACATCATATTGGCTGCTGTTTCTTGTTATGGTGGCACTGTTTAGTCCATTTCTGTATGAAATATATCGTTATTGGAAAGAAGTTTATCACTGTGCCAAGCAGTCAGGAAGCAAAAACTGCTGGCTGTACGCGCTTTTGCCAATGGGCGTTTTGACTGTCATTCCAATGTATATCATGCACAACGATTATGGACGTTGGACCTATGCAGTATTTTTCTATGAATTTATGTGGATATGGGTTTTGAATCTGATTCAGGATACCAATGCGCATGAGGCAGCAAAACGGTTAATGATGCGGGTTAGCAGCAACAAACTATATTATATTGTGTTGATTTTTTATGCGGCTGTGCTGGGTGCGTTTGAGCAGAATTTAGTCAGCCCGCTGATTTCGACGATAGAGAGTTATGGATGGAAGATCATAGGTTGAAAAATCACGCTGATGCACTGATTTTTCAGTTGGCAGTTTGTGTCAAACCCTCAAATATGCCTTGATCACAGTAAACATGAAGGATAGAGCTTTTATAAGCAAAAGAAAGAGAGGAATAGAGTATGAAAAAGAAAAGAGTATTGCTGTTTTATCCGCCCGGAGCGCTTTTTCAAAGAGGCGAGGACCGCTGCCAGCAAAATATTGACGATGGTTCTGCGCAGGCTATGCGTGCGTGCAATGATTTGGGCTATGCGGCTGCAATCTTGTTAAAGGGTGGCTATGAGGTGAAGCTGCAGGATTATCAGACGCAGGGTGATACGTTTGATATGCTTTTGAATGATATGGATTCATTTCAGCCGGATATGATTATGATGAGCATTACAAACACGACTATCTTTGATGATATCAAAGTAGTGAATGAGCTCAAGACCAAGTATCATCCAATCATCGTATTAAAAGGCGCACTGTTTTTTGACCCGGAACAGGCAATGCTTGATATGATTGATTTATCCAATGTTGATTATCTAATTGGCGGTGAGATTGATTTTTGTATTGGAAAGATTGCGGATTACTGTTTTAAGGGAATAGGAAAACGCGAAGAAATCAATAATATTTTATATAAGGATGAAACTGGTAAAATTGTCCCGACAAGATTCCATGTATGGGATGACGATCTTGACGCACAGCCGTTTCCAGCAAGACAGTTGATGAACAATTCGCTCTATATCAGGCCGGATACAAAAGAGGCGATGGCAACTATTCAGACAGCAAGAGGCTGCCCAAGCCAGTGTGTATTTTGTCTGACACCGGAGATTTCGGGCAAGCGTGTGCGTTTTCGAAGCCCGCAGAATGTGTTGGAAGAAATGATTGAATGCTATGAGAAATTTGGCATCAAAAACTTCTTTTTTAAGGCGGACACCTTTACGATTAATCCGGAGTGGGTAAAGGAAATGTGCGAATTGATTATTCACTCTAAATTGTATGGGAAAATTCAGTTTACAGCAAACTCACGTGTGCGGCCGCTGAAAAAAGAAACGCTTCAGTTGATGAAAAAGGCAGGGTGCTTTTTGGTTGCATTTGGCTTTGAGTCAGGAAGCGATGAAATTCTGCAAAAAATGCGAAAGGGAACTACAGTAGCGGAAAACAAGCAGGCGGCACAATGGTGCAAAGAAGTTGGACTTGCATTCTGGGGTTATTTTGTGATTGGTTTTCCTTGGGAAACAAGAGAGGATATTCTTTTGACCAAAAAGCTGGTAATGGAAACAGACCCAGATTTCATAGAGGTAACAATAGCCTTGCCATTCTATGGAACACCAATGTATGAGACGTGCAAGCAGGAAAATCTCCTTGAGAAATCTGTGCTGGGAAGCGACTTTTTCCATTCAAGCACCAAAGGAACAATGCATCTTTCATTAGATGAAGTTATGAAGCTGAGAAAAGACATTTTGTTGAGTTTTTATTTAAGACCAAAGTATATCTTCCGAAAAATGAGAGAGTGCATCACACAGCCGAGTGTATTTGCACAGTATGTCAAGTATGGTTTGAAGCTGGTTGTGAATTTATTTAAGTAATCGGTTATTGGGAGCTGATTTATGAACGGTACCAAAAAGTTGCGCCTGCCGGAGTGGCTTACGGCAGGCGTTGCATTTATTTATTATTGTATGATGGCATTGTATAAACTCACACAGACACCTATCTGGCAGGATGAGGCAATGGAATTTTATTGTTCCATACCTGTTCGGGGGGCGATTCGCGGTGTGACAGAATATCCGACAATGTATGAGCGTATGGCTTATATTCAGCAGCAGCCGCCGCTCTACAACTGGGTGATGTGTCTGTGGCTTCAGATAAGCGAGGGTGAATGGTGGTACCGCTTTTCAAGTGTGGTATTTGGCTTTTTTGCTGCTGCAGGACTTTATGCTGTCATCAAAAAGCTTTGCAGCAGTTTGACGGCGGCTGTCTCTGTAATTGTATTTTCGAGCGTTTATATCTTGATGTATTATATAAAAGAAGCATCAGAGTATTCTTTGCTCATTATGCTTCTGTTTTGGACGCTGTATCTGTATCTGGGGCTTCTGGAGCAATCGACCATAAAAAGAGTGCTTTTGTTTACGCTATTGTGTGTTGTCAATATTTACACGCATTATGGTGCAGTGTTTGTGGTGGTGCCGTTGGCGCTTAGCCTTTTGTGCAATTATGCGGCAAATAAAGATTGGAAGCTGTTTTGGACAGCATTTGTATCCGATGCTGTGGCAGCATTGGGAGCGGGGATTCCTCTGGTGCTTTTGTTTTTGATACCGCAGTCCTCAAATGCAGTTTCTACGCTGGGGGTTGACAAGCCGATTGAAATCACAGGAAACAATCTTATTTTGGACTTTTTTGACAGTATGATGTGGGTACTGCGCTGGTGTATGCTGGATTATGACCGAGATTGGGAACGCCTGACGCCTGCGATATGGGTGCTTTTGTTTGTGATACTGTCAGCGGGAGTTTTTGTGTGGATTCATACCAAAAAGCGGGAAGTGCGTTACCTGTTTGGATTCAGTATCGGGATGTATTTTTTGTATTATGTGGTGACAACACTGAATATTTACGCATACGGATGGTTTGGAAACCGCTATAATCTATTTATTTTTCCGATTTGGTTTGTGCTTATTGCCGTGATTGTATGGGAATGCCTAAACGCCTTTCGAGAAAGCAGTATAGATGTTGTGAAAAAGGCGGCGCCGGTTGTGACAGCAGTGACAATGGCAGGGATTTTGTTGTTTTGCTGTTATGGCGTCAAAAGAATTCGTGATCATTGGGACAAGATGGATTTGAGAACGGTGGTATCTGTGTGGTATGAATACGAAGGTGAGGAGACAGAGACATTTGTTAATTTTCATCAGCGTTATCCGTTTGTCTATTATCTGACGCACAACGACCAATATTCAGAGTCATGCTGGGATACGATCCATGCCAATCAGAATCTGGATTCCTTGGATTATTCGGACGAGGAATGGATTGCTTATCTAAAAGATGCCGTATATGCGGATGCTCTTCCGCAGAAACTATATGTTGTATCCGGGCAGAAAGATACGATTGTGGAAGCATTAGAAACCTATGGATATCATGTGGAACCAGTGGTAGACTCGACGGCGAAGCTGTTTTTGCTGACGGCGCCCGAATAGTTTTTGGAGAAAGGCAGGGCTGGCAGATGATTTTAATACATGTAATGGGTGGGCTTGGAAACCAGTTGTATCAATATGCTCTGTCTGAAAAACTCAAATCCCTAGGAAAAGAAGTAAAACTGGATTTTTATGCGTACAAAGAAGCCGAAGGAGACGAAAAGGAATGGCGTGAGCTTGAGTTGGAGTGGCTTGAAGGGTTAGAATACAAGGTTTGTACGAAGGACGAACGCACGCTATTTCTGGATAACAGTATGAAGCTGAAAGACCGGATACGAAGAAAATTATCAGGGAGAAAAAGCAGGGAAGTCAGTGAGACACGTGCCTATATGCCAGAGATTTTTGATATGGATGACGTGTATTTGTATGGATTTTGGGGCTGTGACAGATATTATACAGACATTCTTTCCCTTTTGCAGGACAAAATAAGATTTCCAAAAACCAAAAATCAAAAAAATGTCGAAATTATGAGAAATATGGAGCGGGAGCAGTCAGTAAGCATTCATATTCGAAGGAAAGATTATCTTACAGTTGCTGATGGGAATCGCTATATGGGAATCTGTACAGATGCATATTATCAAAGTGCTATGAAATATATTGCAGAAACTGTGGACAAACCAGTGTTTTATATTTTTTCGGATGATATAGACTATGTAAAGGCACATTTTCAGAAATCCAATATGCATATTGTAGACTGGAATGCTGGCAAAGACTGCATGTATGATATGGAGCTGATGAGCCACTGTGCCCATAATATCTGTGCCAACAGTACCTTTAGCATATGGGGGGCAAGACTCAACAAAAATCCCAATAAAGTGATGATACGTCCGCTTCACCACGATAATTACGAAACAATGCAGCCTGCCGAAATACAAGAAAATTGGAAGGGGTGGATTTTGATCGATGCAGACGGAAAAATTTACTGATGTAATTTCGATTATTGTTCCGGTGTACAATATGGAGCAGTATTTGGAACGCTGTATGCGTTCGATATTGGACCAGACCTATCAGCGGCTAGAGATTATACTGGTGGATGATGGTTCAACCGATCGTTCCCCCCAATTATGTGATGCATATGCAAAGAAGGATAGCAGAATAAAGGTGGTGCACAAAACAAACGGCGGCTTATCTGACGCCAGAAATGCTGGGCTTGAGATTGCAACTGGAACATATATCGGGTATGTTGACAGTGATGACTGGATTGAGCTGGACATGTATGAGCGTATGTACAAAGCCTGCGTTGAAAATGGTGCACAGCTTGCAGCATGTCGGTATGTGAGTGAACATAGCGCAGAACATGCATATCAGCATTCCAAAGAGGAAAAAAGCGGCACAGATTCCGTAGTTGCGCTTTCCAGAGAGGAATTGCTTAGAATTTATTTATGCGGTCATAACAGCTATGTGATATACAATTCCGTGTGGAGCAAACTGTTTCATCGCGATTTGGTGAAAAATATCCTGTTTCCGAAAGGAAGAAATTCGGAGGATATTATGTATACGACAAGAGCTTTTTGCAGACTTGAAAAAGCAGTGTACATTGACGCGGGCCTGTACCACTATGTACTTGACCGTGAGGGAAGTATTATGAATGTGGCAAAAGGCGAACGAATGTTTTGGGATGAAATTCCCTTTTGGCGGGAGCATATCACACATATCCGTGTAAATGTTTCAGAAGAATTTGGCGATTTGGCAGCATATTATTTTTGGAGACGGCTTTTGTTTTATTATGTTGATATGAAGAGGGCCAAAAAACAGGGAAGCGCGTATGCAAAAAGGCTTGTGGGGGAGCTGAGAGCTGATAAGACAGAGATTGCTAGAGTATATGCAAGTGGTATCGTTTCAAAGGGAGATCGTGCCCGAATGCGGCTGTTTCTGTTTTGTCCTTCGTTGTATGCGGCCGTTGTAGAATTATATGAAAAACTTGTAATTCCAATCAGGCAGAAACGATAAAAGGCAAATTTGTAACGCTGGAGGGGATTTGGATGCTTTTTAATTCATATATTTTTGTATTTTTATTTTTTCCAGCTGTGCTTTTGGGATATTACAGTTTGCACCATTTTGAAGCCAAAAAGCCGGCAGTTGGCTTTTTGATTCTGATGTCCATGTGGTTCTATGGCTACAACAGTTTTGCCTATCTTTGTATTTTGATTTTCAGCATTGTTTTCAATTATATTTTGGTTGGATTCTTGTGGCGGGTGCCGGACGGCCTGCAAAAAAAACTTATTTTTGCGGCGGGAATCCTTTTCAATATTGGAATTTTGTTTTATTATAAATACTATGATTTTTTTATTGAAAATGTCAATGCAGCAGCAGGAACAAATTTTGGGCTTTTGCATCTGATGCTCCCGCTTGGAATTAGTTTTTATACATTTCAGCAGATGTCCTATGTGATTGATTCTTACAGAAAGGAATGCGAGCGCTACAGTCTGCTGGAATATGCAGCGTATGTATCTTTTTTCCCGCAGTTGATCGCAGGACCGATTGTCTATCATGATGAACTGATACCACAGCTTAGAGATGCCAAAAAGCATCATATTAATTATGAAAATTTATGCAAAGGCATCTATGCATTTACACTGGGGCTTGCCAAAAAAGTACTTGTGGCGGATACCTTTTCAAAAGTGGTGACAATTGGTTATGAAGATGTCGGGGAATTGAATGCGATCAGTGTTTTGATTGTGATGGTGTGCTATTCCCTGCAAATATATTTTGACTTTAGTGGGTACTGTGATATGGCATGGGGGATTGGTTATTTGTTTAATATCGAGCTTCCGATAAACTTTCATTCCCCTTACAAAGCAGCGTCCATCACAGAGTTTTGGGATCGCTGGCATATGACATTAACGCGTTTTTTCACAAAGTATGTCTATATTCCGCTGGGCGGCAGCCGCAAGGGGAAGCTGAGAACGTATGTGAATGTTTTGATCGTATTTTTTGTAAGCGGTATCTGGCATGGCGCGAACTGGACATTTCTTTTGTGGGGGATTCTCAATGGTATCGGCAATATCTTTGACAAGCTTTTTGGGAGGTTTTTCAAATGGGTGCCGAGAGCAGTGGGCGTGGCGGCAACATTTTGTTTCAGTACATTTGCATGGAGCCTTTTTCGAGCGGATTCGATTGGACAGGCAAAGCGAATGTGGAAGCAGCTTGCAGCGTTTGGCGATGGCAGCGTGTATCAGCCTATCACAGAAGTTTTTAATGAGCTTACAGAGGTAAAGCTGCTGTACCGCATAGGATTTGGCAGCTTGATAGAGCGATATCCTGCAAGCTGTCTCGTGTTTTTTATGACAGTGATAGTTGGTGCCTGCTTTTTTATGAAAAATACGCAGGAAAAGGTGCGTGTAATGCAGTATACGCCATTCAAGATAGTGGTTGTGACCGGACTGCTCATATGGAGTATTTTGTCGCTGTCTGATGTAAGCGAGTTTTTATATTTTAATTTTTAACAGGAGGGTCAGCGTATGGGAAAGAAACAGGCAGACGCCAAAGTGTGGTTTCAGAGATGTCTCATAATCTATTTTGTGCTCATTTTTCTGACAGCGCTGACCGTATGGGTCTTTGATCCATATTTTCACTTTCACAAGCCCTTTTCCTTTGTATCCTATCGGATGTATGACGAACGCTATACCAATGATGGGATTTCACGACATTTTGACTACAATACCATCATCACAGGAACATCTATGGCGCAGAATTTCAAGACAAGTGAGGTGGATGCTCTGTTTGGCGTGCAGTCTGTGAAAGAAACCTTTTCGGGAGCAGGATTTAAAGAGCTTTCTGAGAATTTGGAAAGAGCACTCAAACGCAATCCTAATTTGACCACGATTATATGGACGATGGACTTCAATTCGCTCATACGAGAGAAGGATTACGACCAGTATGATAATTATCCAACGTATCTATATGATGATAATTTGTGGAATGATGTATCCTATGTTTTTAACAAAACAGTATGGTATCATGGCGTGATTCCCAATATTGAAAGGACACTCAGAGGCAAGCCAAGCACATCTTTTGACGAATATTCCTCCTGGGAAAAAGAAACAGGTTATACGTATATTATGGCAAACTATGATCGCTGGGAACAAAAAGCTCCGATGATAGAGGGGCTGACTCCAGAAGAACGCCAGATGGTTTCAGACAATATTCAGGAAAACTTTGTGAAGTTAGTTAACCAGTATCCAAACACAACATTTCATATTTTTTATACGCCATATAGCATTTGCTGGTGGGATTTTATGAATCAGGAAGGCATGATGCAGATGCAGTTTGACGCGGAAGAGATAGCAACGAAGCTGCTTTTGCAGTGTCCGAATGTTCGATTGTATAATTTTAATGATCAATATGAAGTGATTACAGATCTGAACAATTATCGGGACAAAGAGCACTATTCTGCACAGATTAACAGTAAAATTTTGGAATGGATTGCTGCGGGTGAAGGTTTGGTGACAAAAGAAAATTATCAAAAACGGCTGGAAACAGAGAAACAGTATTTTCTCAATTATGATTATGAGTCGGTTTTTGAGCAGGCAGCAAAAGGGGAATAAGAAGGACAGGAAAGGCAGGAATTTGCAATGGATATCTTAAAAAAACTCAGATATATACTCGACAGGAAGCAAAAACTTCATATCTGCTTTTTGGGGGTACTGATTTTTATTGGAGGATTATTGGAGACATTGAGTGTTTCTGCGGTTCTTCCTGTTGTCTGGGCAATCATAGACCCTGTTCAGGCACAACAAAACGAATATATGCGGCTTGCAATGGATATGCTTCATATTGATGATATCCAGGATTTTATTGTACCGCTTCTGCTTGCGCTGATTGTTATGTATGTGCTCAAAAACGCATTTCTGCTGCTGCTTGTGAATGAGCAGAACCGGTTTATTGCCTACAATAGAAATAAACTGATTAGTCAGGTATTGCGGGAATTTTTAAACAGACCCTATGAATTTTATTTAGATGCAGATATTCCCACTGTTTTTCGTCTGACAGACAGTGATATTCCCAACGTGTTCAGTATTTTGATGGCGCTGATATCACTTGTTTCCGAATCGGTAGTCTTTGTTTTGCTGTGTATGGTAATGATTCTCACAGATTGGAAATTGCTCGTTTTTTTGCTTTTTGTATTTGGAATTCTATCTTTGGTGCTGCTAAAGGTATTGAAACCGCGCCTTTCCAAGCTTGGCGCCAAGAATCAGAAAATACAGTCACGGATTGCCAAATGGAGGATTCAGGCGATTTATGGCATCAAAGACGTCAAGGTTCTGCACAGAGAGTCATTTTTTGCAGATAATTATGAAAACAGCGGAAAAACGGGCGCTGGATACAGCAAAACATATGCTGTTGTGAACAATTTGCCGCGCCTGTTGATTGAGTCTGTTTTTATGGCAAGTATTTTGGGGTATATTATTTTGTATATTTTGGCAGGAAACAATGCCTCAGAGCTGGTGCCGATGCTTTCTGCTTTTGGAATTGCAGCAATGCGTATGATGCCGAGCATCAACCGAATCAATACGTATATGACGGATATTTCTTATTTTAAACCATGCTTGGATTATGTATACGAAAATATGAACATCAATGAAATCAGCAAAAAAACAAATCAGACACTGCTGCCAGTTGATGAAACCAAGAAAATGCAGTTAAAAGATAAGATAGCGTTAAAAGAGATTGTCTATGCATATCCTAATACAGAAACATTGATATTTGACAAGGCAGAAATGATAGTGCCTTATGGAAAATCTGTTGGAATTATGGGGCCGTCAGGAGCCGGAAAATCTACAATTGTGGATATTCTTTTAGGACTTTTGAAGGTTCGGGAGGGAAGCATTACCTGTGATGGGGTCAATATTTTTGATAATTACCCGGCATGGCTATCACAGATTGGCTATATTCCGCAGTCAATTTATCTGGTTGATGAGCCGGTCCGAAATAATATTGCCTTTGGCATCGCAGAGGATGAAATTGATGACGAACGAATCTGGGAGGCACTAGAAGAGGCCCAACTCAAAGACTTTATCAAAACACTTCCTGATGGGCTTGACACTGCGATTGGGGACAGAGGAGTGCGTATTTCCGGCGGACAGAGACAGCGCCTTGGTATTGCAAGGGCATTGTACCACAATCCAGAGATTCTTGTGTTTGACGAGGCAACATCAGCGCTTGACAATGAGACAGAAGCGGCGGTGATGGATGCAATCAATAGTTTTCATGGCAGAAAAACAATGGTGATAATCGCCCACCGATTGAATACGATAGAGAAATGCGATATTATCTATAAAGTCGATGGGGGAAAAATTACGAAAACTTCGTTATAAGCGCAGATTTTGAGATTGGGAGGCATAATAGAATGTCACAGGCAATGACACTGTTTATACAAATCATATTGACGATATTAGGAGGAACTGCTTCCATAGCGGTTTTGATTGCGCGCAGAAAAAGCAAGAGAGAACTTTCCTTAGTTTTTTCATGGATGCTCTATGTGTTTTATAATCTGTGGGTTATCAATGTATTTCGGCTGATGCTGCTGTTTGATGATGAAATTCCGGCATACAGCGAAAACAAATATCTTCTTGTAGCAGATATCGTTTTGGTAGCGGCAGTGTCCGTGTTTGTATGCCTGACAAAAACGATGGAGACAAAACAGGGAAAAAATGAAAAGACAGCGTGGTGCATTATCTTAATGCTTGGCGGGATTGTCTGTTTTGTGAAACTATTAAGGCAGTATTTTCATCTCAATATGGCAGTATATGGGCTTTTTCAGCCGGACAACATCGGCAGGCTGGGGCTGATTGTACTGCTGGGCTATCTGATTTATGAGAAGGCAGTGCATGGATTGCAAGATAAGCATTCGCGGGCTTTAACATTGTCAGTTTCGCTCCTTGTTTCTGTGACGTTTTTTCTGTATCCTGCATTTGAGACACTTTTGACGAACGCGGATGAATTTAATTTTTCTATAAACCGTGTCTGGTATATGTTTGTTCTTTTTGGTTTTTTTGTTTTTATTGTATCAGCAGTTGTTATGTATCTGTTTCCGTACAAAAAGCGCAGAATTTTGTGTTTTGCGCTGTGGGCAGTTTCTATCTGTGCTTATATCCAGGGAATGCTTTTCAACAACAGGCTTTTCCTGATGGAAGGCAAAAAGCAGGAGTGGAGCGAAGGTCTTGACCAATTTAATCTGATTGTGTGGGCACTGTGTTTTGTACTGCTTTTGGGGCTGTGCTTTCTTGTTAAAAAGTCGAGATGGAAAATGATAGTAGCAACTTCTGTGGGTTTGTGTCTGATGCAGATAACAGGAATTTTGTCAGTCGTTCCGTCCTATCAGAAACATGTCTCTGAAAATAGCGCCTTTTATCAAAATTATTTGTCTACGCAGGGATTGTATGAAGCGGCATCGGAAGATAATGTTGTTGTTTTTGTGCTGGACACATATGATGTTGATTTTTTGGATCAGGTGCTTGAAAAGCAGCCAGATTTTTTAGAGCCGCTTGCTGGATTTATATTTTATCCCGATACTGTTTCGCAGTTTTCACGGACATTTCCTTCGATTCCTTATATGCTTACAGGCAAAACCTATTTTTATGAGGAACCACAGTCCGAATACATTGACAAATCCTTTGCTGGCTGTTCGTTTTGGGACAAGCTCAAAAAGAGCGGATATCAATACTATCTTTTTGAGGAAGATGAGAACATGATTGGCAAGACAATATTGACAGGTGCTGCGAACTTTATCAGTCAGGGACATGTCAGAGATGAAGAGATCTCCTTTTCGGGCTGTGCCATGACCGCAGTCAAAATAGGATGCTATCGGCTTTTTCCATATGTATTCAAAAATTATTTTTCGTATACGTCAGAGGATATCAATGATATGGTAGTTAGCCGCCGGATACTTGATACACCCAAGTATGAAGGAGATGATGCATTGATTTACCAGCAGTTAAAAAACAGTGGGATAACGATAGAGCATGACAAAAAGGCATTTCGTTTTATTCATACAAAAGGGGCACATGCGCCGTATACCATGAACGAAAAAGGGGAAAAGGTAAAAGAGGAAAACTGTACCCCGATTCAACAATACATAGGCTGTATGAAATTTGTCTATGAATATCTATCACAGATGAAACAGTTGGGAATTTATGAAAAATCGACGATTATTATCACTGCAGATCATGGCGAAAACTTTGTTGCAGAGAAGCTTAGCCAGAATACCAATCCGATATTGTTTGTCAAGCCTGCCAATGCGGGAGCGCAAACCCCGCTGCAATATACAACAATAAGCGCGTCACAAAACGACCTTTTGCCGACGATTGCTGGTGCAATGGGGATTGATTATGATGAGGGGGAAGGACTTGACCTGCTGCATATTACAGGGGAGGATAAGAAGCGCAAACGATATCATTATTATACGGTTGTAGAGGATAATATCCAGACGAAAGCAAGGGTATATGAGATTGATGGAGATTCCAGAGATTTTGCAAACTGGACTGCAACACAGCAGTATTATGAATTCGGAGAATTTTATTGACGCTGCTGAAATGGGGGAGAGAAATGACAGAAAAACCAATCATTGCGACAGAGCTTTTAAAAGGTCAGGGACTTGGCAACCAGTTGTTTTGCTATATTACAACCAGATGCCTTGCATATGAAAAGGGCTGGGATTTTAGTATTTTAAACAAATCATTGTTTGACTGTCTGTATTTTTTGAATTTAGACTGTGGAATAGAAGCTAAAAAGTCAGATTTTGATACGGTTTATCATGAAAGAGAAGACAGAATCCATATAGGAAATTCGGAACATGATATTGAGCATGGATGTTATATCACAGGGGCGGATCCACATTTTTTGAAGCTTCATAAACAGACACTTTTGTATGGAAATATGCAGGACGAAGTATATTTTGGCAAATACCGCAAGGAAATCAAACAGTGGCTTTGCGTAAACCCCTTATATGACTGCAAAGAGTATTCAAGAGAAAATCTTTGCATTATCAATATCAGAGGCGGGGAATATACAGGCAGTCCGGAATTATTTCTGCGGCGCAAATACTGGCTTGATGCTATAAATGTGATGAAAAAGAAGCGTGAGGATATGGAATTTATGGTGGTGACAGATGATATCGCCGCAGCGAACCGGATTCTTCCTGAAGTTAAAGCATATCACTTTGATTTGGCGGGGGATTATACAGTCATTAAAAATGCGTATTATCTGATTTTATCCAATTCTACGTTTGCATTTTTCCCGACATATACAAGCGATACCATCCGGTATATAATTGCACCGAAGTACTGGGCAAGACACAATGTATCGGATGGATATTGGGCATCGGAGCAGAATATATATTCTGATTTTCACTATATGGACCGAAAGGGAAGATTGTATACAGCCAAGGAGTGCAAAGAAGAGCTGGAAGCATACAAAAAAACATCGTCTCATTATAAAAAAATAGGGCAGAAATTAGAAAAAACTGCGCTTATCAGGGCGAGGATAAAGAGCAAATGGCTGATTTATTCTGATTTGTTTGTGCGGGCGCTGCGTTCTGTCAAACGCAGGTGTGGCATGGAGGGTTAAAATGAATGCGGATACAGGAAAATTAAAGCTGCCCAATGTAACACTAGCGGCGATGACAAGTGTGAATATTCGTGCAACCATTCAGGCGATGCAGTATAGTATGCGCGGCATTGAATTTGGTGATGCGGTGCTGATTACGCACAAGAAGCCATTTGGACTCCCCAAAAATATACGTTATAGCCATACAGACAGGCTAGACACGATAGATGCGTTTAATTACAAAATGGTGTATGAGCTTGGCGATCACATTCATACGGAGTTTGCTTTGATTGTTCATGCAGATGGATTTGTAGTGCATCCAGAGCTGTGGCGTGATGAATTTCTTGAGTATGATTATATAGGCGCGCCTTGGCCGCTTCCTCCCCAAGGGGATACGACAACTTATCGCGATATTGACGGAAATATCTGCCGTGTGGGAAACAGTGCAGGCATTCGGAGCAAACGTTTGATGGATTTTCCCAAAAAAGCACAGATTCCATGGAAAGGTGAGTACGCATATGGTAAAATGTGGTATTATGAAGATGGATTTATCTGTTGCAAGATTCGTCATTTATTGGAAGCAGAGGGCATGCATATTGCGCCGCTTGAAGTTGCTAAGTACTACAGTCATGAAAAAATGATTCCAGAAGTTCAGGGAATCACGCCATTTGCTTTTCATAAATGGGAGGGAAGTAATGCGCAATATCCGAACTTTATCAAAGAGCCGTTCCTAAAACGGTGTAAAAAAGCAGTAAGAACAGTAATTTCCAAACATTCATGACATTATAGGAAACAGGCTTTGGGATTTTGCGGCAAATAACAGAATGGAGTATGCGTATGGTATATGATTGTTTTCAGTTTTTTAATGAGCTGGATATACTAAAAATACGATTGAATGTGTTAAGTCCAGTGGTGGACAAGTTTGTGATTAGTGAGGCAACAGAGACTTTTTCCGGACTTCCCAAACCGCTGTATTATGAAGAAAATAAGGAGTTGTTTGCAGAGTTTCAGGATAAGATTATTCATGTGGTGGTGGAGGATACGCCAAAAGGCGATACGCACTACAGGGATACTTTTCAGAAAAATGCAGTGACACGCGGTTTAAAGGGATGTACAGACGAGGATATTATTATTTTCAGCGATTTGGATGAGATACCAAACCCTGACAAAATCAGAGAGATTTTGCAGAATTTTCAGAAGGATAAGATTTATCATTTTGCCCAGAGACTGTTTTATTGCTATCTCAATATGGAGGAGGTTTCTGGCAGTCTCTTATCCTATGCCGGAGAATTTGAGGGTGTCGCACACAAGAAATGGATTGGAACCAAATTGTTGAGCTATCAACTCTTAAGGGAGCAAAATCTGCTACTTGGGGAATTGCGGTTTCCGGAGCGCAAACAAATCGGCATTCGGGTTGAGGATGGCGGCTGGCATTTTGGATATATGGGTGGACATGGACAGAAAGATATTCGAAAGCGTGTTCAGGAAAAAGTAATATCAGCAGCACATCAGGAATATAACTCAAAACATGTGTTGTCAAATGTGACAGATCAAATCAAGGACGGAAAGGATATTTTTGGCAGAGAGGCACAGTTTGTTCGCTGCGAGATTGACGAAACCTATCCGGAATATATCCGAACCCACCAGAAAGAATTGGATTTTTTGATCATGCATGAAGAAAACCCAGTTCGAAAAGCACTCCGAGAACGAAAAGTTGCCATAAAAAGGGCATGTTATCAGGTATTGGTGGCCTGTAAGAGGGTAGTGAAGAAAGGGTTGCGGTAGTGGGTTAAATCCCAAATTATGAAATTGCTGATGAATTTGTCAGCGCAGTAGAAGAAACGCAATGGGAGTTACTGTAATTATAACAAAAAAACCAAAAGCCACGAGTGTGTGATAGAAAAAAGATAAGGAGTGTCCATGCCGAAAGTATCAATATGCATTCCCTGCTACAATAATGCGGATGAGGTGGCGCGTTTGCTGCAATCTATCTGCGAGCAGGAATTTAGAGACTATGAAGTGAATATTTCAGATGATTCGACAAACGACGAGATTGCATTGCTTATAAAAAATCAGTTTCCAGAGGTAAATTACCAGCATAATGAAACCCCATATGGACACATCTTTAACTGGAATGCAGCAATTTTGATGGCAAAGGGCGAATATATTAAAATTATGTTCAGTGATGACTGGTTTACAGATAGTCATAGCCTTGGTGCATATACAGCGCTTCTGGATGCCAACCCCAAGGCAATGCTTGCGTTTTCCGGAAGCAGGCAAGTGATGCTTGATGGGCAAAATACCGCAGGAATGACGCATGTAGCACAAGAGAATCAAAAGGATTTCTATGACAGATGCGCTTCAAAAGAGTATATTAACCGACTGAAAAAAGATTATCGGACCTTGTTTACAGGAAATCAGATTGGTGCGCCAAGCGCTGTCATTTACCGCAGAGGGGCAAATCTGACTTTGTTTGATGAACAGAGCAACTGGGCATCAGATATGTTCCTTTATTTTGATTTGCTAGAAAAATGCGCAGAGTTTGCCTATACCAAAAAGCCGCTTGTTTCTATTGGGGTACACAAACACCAGTACACAGAAAGCTTTTCTGAGAAAGATATGCGCATTTATCAGGACTATCGGTACATGTATACAAAGTACCATCTAAAGGAAAGTATAGAATGTAGGGAGTATTTTGCAGAAAAATTTATTGTGAAATATCATAAAGGAGCTGCGGAAGTAAAAGCACTTGGGATTGGCTGGAATGTATGGGTGCGCAAATGGATTGCAGAGCAGAAAGCGACAGTTCAATGTTTTGTGAAGAATCGTTTTCGGAGAAAATAAGGAACTGCCAATAAATAACTAAGGGAGAATTTTGTATGGAGAAGACATACAGCAGCCAGATAAAAAGAATTGGAGAACTATGTTTCTGGCTTGGACTGGTGACAGAACTTCTGATTGTAATTATTGACAAAAGTGCATATATCAATCCGTTTGAGGGCCAATTGTTCCGATTAACATTTCTGCTGTTTTTCATAAAGCTCTCATTGACCAAGTATTCAACAAAGGAATGGCTGTGTATTTTTCTGGTTGGCGTGGTGATGGCTTTGTCCTATTTGGTGAATGAGCGGGATGAAACGGTAAGAATCGTTGTGTTTATTGCAGCATGCAAGGGAATGGACATCAAAAAGGTTATGAAGACGGTGTTTTGGGTAACAATGGCAGGCTGTGCCACGCTGATACTCTTATCGGTGACAGGAATATATGGAACAGTTTCAGTTACAGCCGATTTTGGCAGAGGCGGAACAGGAGAGCAGCTAATTGAGACGCGTTATGTGTTGGGTATGGGACATCCTAATGCGCTGCATTGTATGCTTTGGCTGGTAGTTGTGCTGGCAGTTTACAGCTATGCCGATGTGCTAAAATGGTATTGGTTTGTAGGATTTATGGCAATGGATTTTGTGCTGTATTTTCTTACGCGCTCCAAAACGGGGGCTATTGTATGGGCTTTGTTTATACTGATAGCGTTCGCCATGAAGTATTTTAAGATTTGCAAAGAAAATAGAGCAGTATATATTTTAGGAGCGCTTCTTGTGTTTGGCTGTGTCGCGTTTGCGATGGTCGGTTCCCATGTGGAGAACACGTATTACACACCGGACAGTCTCATGCATAAGCTGGATAAGCTGCTAAACGGCAGGTATCAAAGCTGCTATGCGATTGAGGCAGCAAGGCTGGAAAACTGGAAGCTGTTTGCGTCTCCAGAAAATACAGTGTATTTTGATGCGGGATTTGTTCGACTGGCGTACTGGTATGGAATTATTCCAGCAATTCTTTATGTTGGCATGAATTTTTACTTATTGTACCAGAGTTTTAGAAAAAAAGATTTTGTATTATTTGCGATGCTGGTGACTTTTTCCATTTACAATCTGATGGAAGCGCATTTTATTTCAGTTTATATTTTGAGGAATTATCTGTTGGTTCTGATGGGGTATTATTGGTATCAGCCATTTGCCCAGAAACAAATGTTTGAAGGATACTTCTGGCAGGTTAAGCAGATTTTGTCAGTAAAAAGAGGACAGAAACGATGAAAAAACAAAAGTTAGTGAGCATCATTGTGCAGGCATATAATTCAGCCGATACGATTGTGCGTACATTGGAGAGTATTAAGGCACAGACCTATTCCAAGATAGAACTGATTGTCACAGACGATAAATCAAAGGACCAGACAATAGAGACAGCGTCAGCGTGGATGAGACAAAACAAAGATAGGTTCCAGGAGGTAAAGCTGGTGACAACAAAGCAGAATACAGGCATAGCTGGAAGCAATAACCGTGCCCTAAGGCATGCAAAGGGATCTTATGTGGGGTTTGTGGCAGCCGATGACTATATGGCAGCAGATGCCGTCGAGTCATACTATCATTTTTGTGAACAAAATCCAGATATTGTGCCAATCTCAAAAGTAGAACTGTTTTCGGAAGAAACCTGTGATTTTTCTTCAGTTGAAAAGTATTGCGAAAACTGTTATCAGTTTGCCAAGCTTGGGCAAAAGGAACAATATCGCCAATTATTGATTCAAAATAGAATTGTAGCTCCGGCAGCTTCTTTTTATCCAGTAAAAATATTGAGAGAACTGAAAGGATTTGATGAAGCGTACCGCTGGATGGAGGATTACCCTATCAACCTCAAAATACTAAAAAGAGGGTATCAGTTTGGATTTCTTGACAAAAAACTAATTTACTACCGTATTTCTGGGAATTCTATAACAGGAAGCAATATGATGCAGCTAAAGAAAACAGAGGCAAAATTGTTTTTCCGCGAGAAAATGAGATATATGATACTGGCAGGAATGGGCTGGGAAGCAGTTAAGCAGTCAAAAAGCTGGTTTAAGGTTTTGTTCAAAAAAGTGTGAGGAAGGAAAGCACTCATGAAAATTTTGATTATTCCGGCTTTTTTTCGGACAAAGAGCCGTCCCACAGCAGGAAGCTTTTTCTGGGATCAGGCGCTTGCACTGCAAAAAGCAGGGCATCAGGTGACAATTTTGTATAGCGACACATATTCCGTGAAATGTATCGGAGAATATCTTGGATATGCAGAAGCATCTAAGCTGGTATCAGAAAATGTTTCAATTTATCGAAAAAAGGTATTTTGTCCATTAAAACATGGGATGGAAGGGCACCGCGAAACCTTTGCAAAGGAGATTCAGAAGCTTTATGATATCTTTGTTGGTGAGAATGAAAAGCCAGATATTATCCATGCGCACTGCTGCGTATGGGCAGGCTACGCGGCGATGCGACTTTCTGAAAAAACGAAAATCCCATATGTGATAACAGAACACGCAACAATGTTTCAGCTTCACAGAGATAAAATCAGCGCCGCAAACAATCAATATATTGCGGAAGCATTTGGAAAGGCATCAAAAGTAATTTGTGTGAGTGAGGCATTTCGGACACTGATTTCAGAATACAAACCAAAGGATGAAATGGAAGTGATCGGCAATGTCGTGGACTGTGAGCGTTTTTATCCGGCAAAAAAAGAAACGCAAAAAGGCATATCTTTTCTGACAATTTGTTATATGGAAACACCCGATCAGCTCTATAAAAAAGGAATCGATATCCTGCTTAAGGCATGGCAGAACATCGCGGCAGCATATCCAGATGCGAAACTTCTCATAGGCGGGGGTGGACATGCTGCGGCAAAAGCGGTAGAATGGTGCAGAGAATATGGTATTTCAGAGCAGGTTGTGTTTTTGGGGGCGCTTGAGCGCAGACAGGTAGCGGACCAGATGCGCCAGTGTGATTTCTTTGTATTGCCAAGCCGTTATGAGACGTTTGGCGTCGTTTATATTGAGGCGTTTGCCTGCGGAAAGCCAGTGATTGCAGCAGCAAATGGCGGACCGGATGAATTTGTCTGTGATTTCAACGGAAAACTGATTCCCCCAGGAGATGTCAAGGCGCTTGTGCTTGCTATGAAACAGATGATAGAAAACTCTGAACAGTATGATGCAGAAAAAATAAGGGCATTTGCAGAAGAACAATTCAGTGCCCCGGCCATAGCAAGGCAGCTGGAACAGGTTTATGCAAAGATCAAAAAATCAGAGGAGAATGGGCATTGAAATGTTAGTATCTGTGATTACGCCATGTTATAATAGTGAAAAAACAATAGAAAAAACATTGGTTTGCATAGAAAACCAGACCTATAAAAACATTGAATATATTATTATGGATGGCGGTTCGAAAGATAAAACCATGGACATTATAAACAGGCATCGGGATAAATTGCCCAAGCTGCTGAAAGTAGTCTCAGAAAGCGATGGCGGAATCTATGATGCAATGAATAAAGGAATAAAACAGGCATCAGGCCATTTGATTGGAATTGTGAACAGCGATGACTGGTATGAACCCGATACCATCGAACAGGTGGTAAAGCATTATCAGAAGCAGCCATATGAGGTTGTTTACGGAATGCAGCGGACATTGCTTGATGGAAAAGAAAAGCTGACAGTAATCTATCATCATGATTTTTTGCCGCAGCAGATGATAACCCATCCAACCTGTTTTGTGACAAAAAAAACATACGAACAGTTTGGCCTGTTTGATACACAGTATCGTTCTGCGGCGGATTATGATTTGATGCTTCGCTTTTGGGAATCTAGGCAGGTAGTATTTACGCCTGTGATGCAGGTGCTGTCCAATTTTGTGCTTGGCGGCATGTCAAGTAGTCAAACTGGTGTCAGGGAAAACGCTAGAATACGCTACAAGCGTGGTTATATGAGCAGAAAGCGATATCAGTTTGTGATATTAAAAAGTCACATTTATGAGAAATTAAATAGGAAGAAATAGGAGAATCAATATATTGAATGCTTATGCCAAAGGAGGGCTGCCTGATGAGGCTTGCAGTGATATCACTCAATACGGAGCAAAAAAATTTGAATCAGTATTATAATTCTCAGGCGGAAGGGATGGCAAAGGCTTTTGCGGCAAAAGGACATGCTGTGGTGGTTTATCATTTGATACCGGATTTGGAACAGGAAGAAGAAACGGCGGTGCGCTCAGATGTGCAGATTGTTTACCAAAAGTGCAAACATATCGGAAAGCATGCGCTTCCAGATTTTGAGCGGCTTGACAAAGATAGGGACTGCTATATCACAGCCTCCGATAATTATATTGCGCTTGGAAGGTTTCTGAAATGGTGTGAAAAAAACCAAATACTGTGTATGCCGTATATTGGAGTGGCACATAGCAACAATGTATCTGCATGGAAACGAAAAATCGTGGACGGTTTGTGTAATAATGTAAAATATTATAAAAAAATTCCTACGATTGTCAAAGGCCCTGAGCTTGCAGCTCATCTGAAGGCTCAGGGAGCAAAAAAGGTTTATACCGTGCCAGTAGGGCTTGATGAAACACTGTTAAAAAAAGATTACGCAAATTTTGACAGAACGAAATTGAGGGAGAAATGGAATTACGCCGCAGAGGATAAGATATTGCTTTTTGTTGGGCGTATGCGTGCGGAAAAGCATCCAGTACGAATGATAGAGCTTTTTCATAAATTGTACCAGAAAAATAATCAGTATCGGCTATTGATGATAGGGCAGGGGGAGTTGTTAGAAGAGACAGAAGCAAAAATTGCCCATCTAAAATTGGAGGAAGTTGTTGCGATTCACAAAAAAATCCCCAATGAAGATATGTGGGAATTTTATCGGATTTCTGACTGTTATGTAAATTATTGCCGCACAGAAATATTTGGCATGGCTATTTTGGAAGCGATGTATTATGAAAATGTAGTAGTAGCATTTGAGGCACCAGGTCCATCGTATATTTTGGAGGACGGCGTATCTGGATTTCTGTGCAAGGATGAAGTTCGTTTTCTGAAAAAAATAGCAGAGTCTGATAATACTATGATAGGACAACAGGCAAGAAATCGTGTTATGAAAAAGTTTTTATGGCAGCATTCGGCAGAACAAATGCTGGAAATTATTACGACAGTCTTGAAACAAAAATAAAATGGATAGATGCAGTAACAGTTCAAGATGAGAGAGGGAGCAACAATGCAGATAAAATGCAATGTATTGGACAGGCAGTTTCAAATGCACCAGGAAGAATACGAGGCGGCGGCGCTGAAAGTCCTTCGGTCCGGATGGTATGTACTGGGAAATGAAGTGAAACAGTTTGAAGAGGAATTTGCGCGATATACAGGAAGAACGTATTGTGTAGGTTTAAACTCAGGGTTAGATGCTTTGATTTTGTCCGTCAGAGCGCTTGGCATTGGTAGGGGCGACGAGGTGATTGTGCAGGCAAACACTTATATTGCAACAGTGCTAGGTATTACGGAAAATGGTGCGGTTCCCGTGTTTGTGGAACCTGATAAGTATTTTAATATAGATACAGATAAAATCGAACAGGCAATAACTGATAGGACAAAAGCAATAATGATAGTTCATTTGTATGGACAGGCTTCCAATATGAGGAAAATAACAGAGATCGCCCAAAAATATAAGCTGCATATAATAGAGGATTGTGCACAGTCTCATGGGGCCTGTTTTGCAGGCAGAATGACAGGAACCTTTGGAATATCGGGCTGTTTTAGCTTTTATCCAACCAAAAATTTAGGGGCGTTTGGGGATGCGGGCGCTGTTGTGACAGATGACGAAGCGTTTGCGCAGCAAATACGCATGATGCGGAATTATGGCAGCAAAGTGCGCTATTATAATGATGTTGAAGGCGTCAATTCGCGCCTTGACGAGATGCAGGCGGCGTTGCTGAGAGTCAAATTAAAGTATTTACCAGAACTTAATGCGGAAAGAAAAGCTCTTGCAAAAAGGTATCATGAGGAAATTTGGAATTCTCAAATACAATTGCCAGAATGCCGAGAGGGCTCAGAAAATATCTATCATCAGTATGTGGTGCGCTGCAGCAGGCGTGATGAACTGCAAAATTATCTTGCAGACAAAGGTATTCAGACACAGATTCATTATCCGGTTCCGCCTCACTTGGCAAAATGCTATCAGCATCTAGGACATAGCAAGGGAGAATTCCCAATTACAGAAGGATATGCAGATGAAGTTTTAAGTCTGCCAATTTATACAGGAATGACCGCAGAAGAACAGGATTATGTGATCGAACAAATAAACTTGTTTCATTGAAGTTAGGAGAAAGTATTGCAATGAAATCCCTAAAAGATATCAAACAAAGCAAAATAATGACAGCGGCATGCGGTATTTTCACAGCAGCCATTTTGATGATGCATTATGAAGTGGTCTCAGATGAAATGATTGAAAGTATAGTGCCGGATAGCGGAAGAATTGTCAGATTTTTGTTGAAACTGCTCTATGCAATAGAGGATAATTTTGTATTGGGGATTCTTGTGGCACTTTTTTGCTTTCTTTTATATCAATATTCTTTTTGCCTAGGAAAATTAAAGACACATGAGGGTGTTCTTGGAATACTTATGGCATTGACGATGCTGTTTGGAAGAGCATTTGAGGAATTCGGCACCACACAGATTTTTGTGATGGGTTCAGCGCAGGTTCTTAAGACAGTATTGATTTTGGCAGGATATTTGTTGTTTTTTCCACAGCTTGTCAAGGCAGTAAGTGCATACAGCCGCACACATTTATGTTTTCAGGGCGGTTTTGATATCGAAAATCCTAAACGATACAGATGGGGTGTATTTGGAATTTTGATAGCAGTCTGGAGCATTCATTTGATTGCATTTCTTCCTGGAATGTTTATGGGCGACACTGAAGATATTATCTACATGGCGTACAATTATCATACAGGGCTTGCAGACACAGTGGAATTGATTTCAGAAGATGTGCTTTTGGTGGATCATCATTCCGTATTGTATACTGTTTTACTAGGGTTTTTTGTCAAAGCTGGAAGATTTTTGTTTCATTCTGAAAATACAGGAATTTTTTTCTATACAATCGCACAGGAATTGTTTACGGCATGGGTGCTGGCACAAGGGCTGTATCAGCTCAAAAAGTATCGTGTAAATGCTGCAGTCAGGACCTTTATTTTATTGTTTTTATGCCTTTTTCCATGGATTCCCAGATATGCGATTATGGCGACAAAAGATACATTGTTTGCAGATTTTTTGATGTTGTATTTGCTGACAATCCTTGATATTGCGGAGGAAAGACCAGAAAAGATACCAGTAAAACATCTTGTGGCGTTAGCTGTTTATGCAGTACTAATTTTTCTTTTGCGAAAAAATGGCTTGTATGCAGTACTGTTGTCGCAGCCGTTTCTGTTGATGCTGAACAAGAAATGGCTCAAAGCTGTTGCGCTTGTGATGTTATGCATTTTTTTGTCAAAATTTGTTTATTCAGATGTGATACTTCCAGCAGCACAGATCACAGATGGAAGTGTCAGTGCGGCACTGTCAATACCATTGCAGCAGACATCACGGTATTTGAAATATTATGGCGATGAGGTCACGCAGGAGGAAAAAGAGGCGATTTCGGCAGTTGCAGATTATGATGCGCTTCCTGAAGTGTATTGGCCAGACCGTTCAGACTGGGCAAAAGCCTGTTGGAAAAAAGAAGCAGACAGCGAGGATATGAAAAACTATTTTGCTGTGTGGGCAAAGATGCTTATGAAGCACCCACTTACGTATGTTGCGGCGACGGCAAACAATTATTATGCATATTTTTATCCGGTTGTTGTGGATTTGTATGAGTTTGAAAGAGCCAGTGACGGCAGTATTGCCAGTGCGAATGTGGACGGGTATTTTGCATTTGCAGCTTCAAAAAGCAGAATTTCCTTGGCATTTCGGCGACTACTTCGGTTTGGGGATGCAGTGCTTATGAAGATTCCGCTTGTCAATCTGCTCTGCACCAGCGCATTGTATATCTGGATGCTGGTTTTTGCATGGACTAGAAGCATTGTGAAAAAGGACAGAAATCTGCTGATGCTTGTGATTCCTATGTTGATGCTGATGCTGACAATTCTTTCCGGACCATGCAATGGAAATATTTACCATCGTTTTACGTATCCGGTAGCAATGTGTATTCCACTTGTCGTAGGATACGGCTTCAGGAATGGGACAAAAAATGAGGAGGAAAACTGCAATGATTGAGAATTGCAAGCTGATAGACTTTCCGCAAAATGGAGATGAACGGGGACATCTGGTAGTAGTAGAGGCAAACAAGGATATTCCGTTTGCGATCAAAAGGGTATTTTATATTTATGGTTCTGATCAGGACGTGATTCGGGGACGTCATGCAAATTATAATTCCGAGTTTGTACTAATCAATGTGGCGGGAACCTCCAAAGTGAAAGTTGATGATGGTATCAGCCAGAAAATATTTGACCTTGACAGGCCCCATATTGGTATTTATCTTCCCAAGCTGGTATGGAAAGATATGTATGATTTTTCGAAAGATTCGGTTCTTTTGTGTCTTGCAAGCGAGCACTATGATGCAGCCGAATATATCAGGGATTATGAAACCTATTTGAGTCTGATGAGGAATAACAGGGAAAATAAATGAAAAACTATTTGAAGAAGATTAAAAATATTCCCAAAAGGATAGAACGGGAAATCGAAGCGTTTCAATATCGCAATGGACGCTATGCAGGTGTGCTTCGGATTTTGAATACTGAGGAGTCTCTTTCTTATATCGAGAAGCATCCCATCAGTTTTTATCGATATGGAGATGGAGAAATTGCGCTGATGATGGGAGAGGGAATTCCCTTTCAAAAGGCAGATAAACGATTGGCAAAAAGACTAAGAGATCTGCTTACGGTGAATGAAAAAGGTATCAAAGCAGCGATCCCATATTGCTATTTTCACTATGAGCAGGGGTTGGTTGATATTGTAGAGGGCTTTAACTATGCAATGAAATGCCAGCGCAGATTTTTGCTGGATCACTGTCGGCGGGATATCGTTTATTTAGATACTTCTATTACGCAAATCTACCAAAGCTATGAAACTTATGATTTTGCACGATATTTTGAACGGGTAAAGAAATTATTTTGCGGCAGAAAAGTGACAGTGATATGCGGGAAGGGCATTTTTCAGAATATTCAATATAATCTGCTGGATTTGTGCGAATCAATCACATATATGGAGGCACCAAGCAAGAATGCATTTTCAGAATATCAGGACATTTTGAAGAGGGCGCTTACAATACCCAAGGACTCACTCATTTGTATTGTCTTGGGACCGACGGCGAAACCGTTAGCATACGATTTGCACAGGCAAGGGTATCAGGCATGGGATATTGGACATTTTATCAAGGATTATGATGCATACTGCAAAAAAGCAGCCAGAACGGCGGACACTATCGCAGCATTCTACAGACCAGATTAAGGAGAACAGAGCAGATGAAAAATAACGTATCAGTAATTGTTTTTTCAAAAGGCAGACCCATGCAGCTACATGCATATCTTGAGAGCATGCTTAAATTTTCGGACGCAGCACCAGAAGATATCACCGTATTGTGCTGTGAGACGGAAGGAATACGATATGATAAAGTAAAAGCGCAGTTTGCACAGGTGAACTGGTGTATAGAAAAAAAATTTGAGGAAGATTTGAAAAAGGCGGTAGCTGCCGCAGGCGATTATATTATTTTTGGCTGTGATGATGTGGTGTTCACCAGACCTTTTGCGCTTCAAAAGGCGGCTGCATATCTGGAGCAGTCGCCAGAGGTGTTTGGATTTAGTATTCGTTTGGGACAAAATATAGTGCCCTATCCCAAAAGAGCTGTCTGCAAGGATGGCATTATGAAATGGAACTGGGAAGAGTGCGGGGAGCAGCACTATAGTTATCCATGGGAGCTTGACTGTACTGTGTACAGAAAATCCGATGTGCAAAGATTAATTGACCAAGAAGAAAAGGCGATCAAGAACCCCAATTATTTAGAGGCAATCATCAGTATCCACAACAGAAGCATAAAAATTCAAAGAAAGTATCTGGCGTGCAATCAGGATCATGGCTGTGCGGTGGTGATAACGGTCAATCGTGTGCAGGAGTCCTACCAGAATGGTTTTGACGACAGTATGATGACAGATATTTATTCGCTCGACAAACTTTATAATGATGAGGATAACACGCTGGATATCGACAAAATTGCACAGCTAGAGAATCATGTGGTGCATGTAGGGTCAGAATATTTTCTACTGCGCAGGGAAAACAAAGCATATTCCCAGCAAAGTCTTAAGAGAAAGCAATGGAAGAATTTAACAGGAAAGATAGAAAAATTTGGCCGAAAAAGCTATAATTATGTGGAAAGACGTGTTTACCGGCATGGGCTTTTTGAGAAGAAGCTGTGTATTTTGAATACCAAAAAGACATTAAAGACCCTGATGGATACCCAAAAAAGCTTTGTCAGGTTTGGAGAGAGTGAGATTTTATTGATGCAGGGAAAAACGGTATCATCGCAGCAGTATGATGAGAAACTAGCGCGGCGTCTCAAAAAGATACTTGCTTCGAAAGAAGAAAACCTGCTGATAGGAATTCCATATTATTATATTTATCCAAGAGAGAAAATGACGCCATATATGGAGATACGTTCGCTGTCCGTTGCAGACCAGAGACGCTTTTTATTTGGACATTGCAGAAGAGATACAGAATATATCGACGCGGGATTTACCCAGGCGTATCATCTTTATGAGACATATGACTTTGAAAAACATTTTAAAAGGGCGGAAAAACTTCTTTCAGGCAGGGATGTGACTGTGATTTGCGGTGAGGGTGCATTGGACAGACTGCAGTATCGTTTGCTGGATGTGTGCAAATCGGTTGCGTATCAGTATGGTCCGGCATCGGAGGCATTTTCTCATTACAATGAAATATTGAAACAGGCTTTGAAAATTAAAAAGGACAGATTAATCTGTGTGGCATTGGGACCAACTGCCAAACCATTAGTATATGACTTGTACAAAAAAGGATATCAGGTATGGGATATTGGCCATTTGCCAAAGGATTATGATGCATACAAAAGAAACAAGCCAAGGACAGAGGCAGATATTATACAATTTTATTTGCCGGATTGAGACGGAGGCAGATTTATGCGGAATATAGCAGACTATGAACAGCAATATATGGAACATCCTTTTGAGCGCACACAGGAGGGCTACAGAAGAAAGCAAATAAAATCTATGATAGATACTTATGCAAAAGCTGGAAATGCTATCTTAGAAATTGGATGCGGACTTTCTCCATTGTTTGCAGATTATCAGGATGAATATTTGTTTACGGTTGTAGAACCTGCAAAGCATTGTTATCAGAATGCATGTTCTTTGGCTGAATCATATCAAAATGTCAAATGTTTTCAGGGGTTCTTTGAAGAGGTGGTATCCCAGCTTGGAGAAAAACCATTTGATATGATTATCTGTTCTAGTTTATTGCATGAAGTAGAACAGCCACAGCTTTTGCTGCGTGCAATCGGCTGTTTATGCCATTCCCAAACCATTGTTCATATCAATGTGCCGAATGCATTTTCATTTCATCGCTTGCTGGCAAAAGAAATGGGCTTTATACAGGATGTTCACCAATTATCAGACGCCAACAAGACATTGCAGCAGTACCATGTATTTGATATGGAAACACTCACGCAGTTGGCTGTCAGTGAGGGCTTTGCGGTGGTGGATGCAGGAACTTATTTTTTGAAACCATTTACTCACCAGCAGATGCAGCAATGTCTCGATGCAGGAATTTTGAATCATGATATTTTAAATGCACTGGATCAGATGTGCACTTCATATATGAAAGAGTATGGCTCAGAGATTTATCTGAATATGCACAAAATTTGTAAGTAAAAATACTTACATAGATAAACTGTGAAGATATTTTAGTTAGAAGTGCCTTAATGGCATGATATGGAGTGAAAATGTTAAAAAAAATTAATTATGTACTAGATAAACGACAGAAAATTAATTTATGTATTTTGCTGGTTATTATTTTTATTGGTGCCTTTGTGGAGCTTTTGGGGGTGTCGGCAATCCTGCCAATTGTGAATATTGCACTAAATCCGTCTTATATTGATGAAAAATGGTATCTTGTTATGATTTGGGATATCATGGGCTTTGTGGATGTCAGACAGATGGTTGCATTTATGTCAGGGGTACTGATTGTGATCTATATTGTAAAAAATATTTATATTACAATGATGTATAGTTTGCAGTACCGGCTGGTTTTTAACAATCAAAAGCGGCTTGCAGTGAAAATGATGGATTGTTATATGCACCAGAATTATCTGTTTCATGTGTCCAAAAATGTAGCAGAGCTGCAAAGAAACGTAACAGCGGATGTAAATGGATTTTTTACTGCAGTGTTAAATACATTGCAGCTTGCAGCGGAGGTAAGCGTTAGTTTAGCGCTGATTGTCTTTTTGTTTACGCTGGACTATGTGACAACGATTGCAGTGGCAGCGTTGGTGGTTGTATTTGGCGCTTTTTTTACACTGATATACAAAAAGGTGCTGGTGCAGAAAGGAGAGCGCAACAGAGACTTAAATGTTCAGGTAACAAAATGGATTTTGCAGGCGTTTTCAGGAATTAAGGAAATAAAAGTTGCGAATAATGAAGCATTTTTTGTTCATAATTATGAGGATAATTATGGACAGTTTGCTGTGTTGCAAAGACAGCAGTCCATGCTCAAATTTCTCCCGCGTCCGCTGATGGAATCGTTGTGTATTTGCGGACTTTTGCTTGCGGTAATTATCAAAATGCAGTTTTCTGACGGGAATATTGAAGCCTTTATCCCTGTCCTGTCTGCCTTTGCAATTGCTGCGTTTCGTCTTCTTCCATCATTTAACCGCATTACAGGCTTTCTTGGCGGCATTATGTTTGATTTGCCAGCGATAGATGCAGTGTACCATGATTTGGTAGAGATAGAAGAACTGATGAAACAGCAAAAGGAGGAGGAAAGCAGCTCTTCACAGATTGCATTGAATGAGACAATCACGATGGATCATATTTCTTTTCATTATCCGGAGTCACAGCAGTGGATTCTCAAAGATGCCAGTCTCAGCATAAAAAAGAACAGTTCAATTGCGCTGATTGGAGCGTCAGGAGCAGGAAAAACCACAGCAGTAGATATTATATTGGGTCTTTTGGAGCCACAGAAAGGAAACATAGAGGTTGATGGGGAAAATATCCGCAAACAAATGGCATCATGGCATAATTGTATTGGATATATCCCGCAGACAATCTATCTGATGGATGATACAATCCGCGCCAACATTGCATTTGGAATTCCAAAAGAAGAGGTGGACGACGCCAGAATTGAACAGGCGATGAAAGAGGCGCAGCTAGACAGTTTTGTTCATTCACTTCCAGACAAAGCAGATACTGTGATTGGTGACAGAGGGGTGAAGCTTTCGGGCGGACAGCGCCAAAGAATAGGAATTGCCAGAGCATTGTACAGAGATCCGCAGGTATTGATTTTGGATGAGGCTACTTCAGCACTTGACAATGAGACAGAAAAGGAAGTTATGGAGGCGATAGAAGGACTTCATGGGCAACGGACAATGATTGTCATTGCGCACAGACTGACAACAATCAAAAATTGTGACGCAATCTATGAGGTGTCTGATGGGCAGATCACGCAAAGGACACATCAGGAAATTTTTGGGCAGACAGCGAGAGGATAGAGATATGGTAGAGCTGAAAATAAAAGAATACGAGAATGCAGATCAGGAAAAATGGGATACGTTTGTGATGAAACAGTCTGTCAATGGAACATTTCTTCAGACCAAGAATTTTTTGGATTATCATGGAGACCGATTTGAAGATGCATCTTTGATACTATATAAGGGGAATGATACACTCGTTGCAGTTATTCCAGCATGCCAACTGATAGAAAATGGAAGAAAAATATTTTCTGCACACTGCGGCAGTACTTTTGGCGGGATTGTTATGAGTGAGGCGTTTTATAATATTGAGCATATGGATGCAGTGCTGACGATTCTAGAGAAATACCTGCGTCATAAGGGTTTTATGGAGGTGCATATAAAGCCTGCCAGTGATATTTTTGCCAAGCAAAGCGGAAATTTGCTGTATTACTTTTTATTTCAAAGAGGTTATACCACATTTGAGGAATTGAGCTGTTATATTGACTTTAGAGACTATAAAGACGATATTGCGTCCAATTTTTCCTCTGGCAGAAGGCGCGATTATAAATATTCTCTCAAAAATGAGTTGTCGTTTAAAATGCTTCAAACATCTTCTGAAATAGAAGCGTTTTATGAAATCTTGTGTGGCAATCTCCGGAAATTTGATGCAAAACCAGTGCATACGCTTGAGCAGATGCTTGAATTTAAAGAGCATCGTTTGAAAGATGTGGTAGAATTCTATGGAGTGTTTCACGAAGAACGAATGATAGCCGGAAGCATGGTATTTTTATTTGGACAAGCGGTATTTCATACGCAGTATCTTGCAGCCGATCAAAGCTGCCTGAAGCTGTTTCCTATGAACTTTCTTGATACGAACCTTATCAGTACTGCACGTGCACGGGGATTTCGATATTTTTCTTTTGGAACAAGTACAGAAGAGCACGGTAAAATACTAAATAAAAAACTTGCAGAATTCAAAGAAGGCTTTGGGTCATGTTATGGAACAAACAGGACATTTGTGAAGGAGCTGTAAGGAAAACAGGGGGCGGCCGATGAAAATTTGGACTTCTGAGAAATACAAAAAAATACTGTATGGGGTAATAACGCTGGTGATTGGTTTTGTCATCACAATGTCATGCTACCATTTGTGGGGAACTGACATTCGTGTTCCGATTGCTGGATACAGGGGTGATTCCGTAGGGCTGCTCTTGGAAGTCAATAATATTGTCAGGGGCGGTACAATCCACAACAATGCTGTTTTTGGGGCGCCAGACATTGGCGGATACCGCAATATTATGGCGGATTATACCATGATGTTTCCGACTATTAGGCTGTTTTGGAAACTGTCCGGAAGCGTTGAGGCGGCAGTCAATATACAATTGATTTTCAACCACTTGATTTTGGGACTTTGTATGTATCTTGTGTGTATCCGGCTAAAACTGTCAGAAAAAATGGCGGCGGTGACAGGGATACTGATGTCAAATACGCCCTTTTTGATATTGGGATACAATGTCATTATGCTGACGTACGTGTATTGTTTTTATCTGCCTTTTTTTGCCTATTATGTGATTAAGATGATGATGCATAAAGACGAAGAGAAGGTAAACTTTGCAGAGATTTTCTTTTTGATGTTGTTTATGTTTTTTACAGGAGTAAATTCGCTTTATTATGCCTTTTTTTGTTTGATTGTGCTGGCATTTGTAGGAATTTATACACTTTGCGGGCTAAGGTCGGTAAAGAATACACTGATGGTAATCGTAAGCTATCTCGCTATCGGCTATGGGATTGCAGTATGTATTATGCCAAATGTTCTGCATACGATAGGTTTGGGGCAGATATGGGATTCGGGAATGTTCAATATTTTATCCGCAGTCATTGGCTTGATTATTGTTGGGTTTGTTTTTTTGTTCTATCAAAAAATATATCCATCTATGACGATGAAAAAACTGATATTGATACTGCTGGGACTTGGTGTGATACTTGGCTTGGGACTTTTGATGGTATCGCGGTTTACCGATTATATGGGGGAATATGACGGCAGAACGCTTTATGCAGTAGAACTGGGCGCATTAAATATTACCAACCTGTTTTTGCCTGCGCCCAACAACATCTTTTCCGGACTTGATAAGATGGTTGCGGTATTGACCGATATCGATAACCCGCAGGCATGTGATGCTACAGAAATGGGTGTTTTGACGGGGATTGGTTTGTTGTATTCTATTCTCCATGTATTTCGGTTTCAAAAGACAGAGGATATCAGAGAACAGATTTTGGAAATCTGTGGAAAGTGCAATTGCTTTTTGATTTTGCTGGCTGTAAAGGGAGGGCTGGCATCTGTGATTGCATCGTATATCACTACAGGAATCCGAAATTATAACCGAGTAGCAATTATTATTATGGTATTTTCATTGATATCATTTGGAATACTTATGGACAAACTCGCAGAAACAATCGCTGCTTTTTTTGCGGAAAAGAAACGTATGGTGATCGCTTCGATTCTTTGGGCGGCTGTTTTGCTTGGAATTGTAATTTCTGTTCCTATGGATTATATCTACAATCATAATTTTGGCGTGCTGTATTATGAACAGAGAAAAGAAGAATATGATGAATGGCAGGATATTGTGATGCGTATTGAAGATTCTGTGGAAGCGGAAACCATGATATTAGAGTTTCCGGCTTCAATAGAAGGTACACATCTGGGAGAACTAATGACGGTAGGAAGGGCATATGAATTGAGCATTCCGGCGATCGTATCAAAAGAGACCATCTGGAGTTATACGAGTGCACTCAAAACAGAACTAGACGCACTAGAGGAAACAGAGGCATATATTGATTTGGCTGCCGAGTCGGGTTTTGGAGGGATTTATCTGGACACGATGATGTATGCCGACAATTCCTATATACAATATATAGAAGCTTTGCAGGAAGTCTTGGGGGAACCAGTTGTCAGTGACGGACACCGCCGGTATTTTTGGAAGTTTTGATAGGGGAGGATAGTGTATGAATAATAAAAGATGGATACATTATCTGGAACTCGCGATAGCCGTTGCAGGTATGACAATCTTGTATCTTATATTGAGGGACTTTCAATGGGGTGAGCCTCTGTTTCAGGATGAGGGCAAGACAAGAGATGTGTTTGTTGAAAGATTTGTGTTGGGAACAAATGACGGTTTAGGACAGAATTTTTTTGCTTACTGTCAGTACAATATCCAAAATATGGTTATTTTTGCACTGGGCAAATTATTTGGAAGCGCCGCAGTTGGAATCAATCTCTATCATATTGCAACTTTTTGGGGGATTGCTTTTTCTGCTTACTGGCTATTTGAAAAAATTGGCGTATCGCACAGTATTTCGTTATTTGCTTCCATATTGCTAACCATACTGCCTTATCATACGGACAGAGGAGAGGCGCAGATTATTACATCAAGCTTTTTTATGGTTCCTGTGATAACAGCTATAATTTATGATATTTATTATGTTGGAATCAGTGCACAAAATTATCGAAAGAATGTAATAATCCTGCTGATTTTGCCATGGGTTGACTTGAATCTATCATTGATGACGCTGATTTTACTGTTATTTTTGTGTCTGCACAGACGAGAGAAAGACGCAGCTTTGTGGACGGCAGTTTGTGGAATTCCTACATTTGTTGAGAGCATGATATTATATACACTCTCCAATGCAAATACAGGGAATACACTCACAGACAATGTGGACAGAGCAAGAGAAGAAGGACTTCGGATTCTTGATTTTATCATGCCAGTCCGCCGCCATATTTACGGCAGGTTTTTTAATATACGGTTTGAATATGATGGTGCATTCAGTGCCAATGGTGAAAGTGGATTAAATACAATGGGATTTTTGCTTGCGCTCTGCTTTGTAGTTGGGATGATGGCTTTGTTTGTAGGCAGAAAGGGAAATCAATTGATTCGGTGGCTTTCCTGGATAAATCTTCTTGTGATTTTGACTGCAAATATCAGCGGCTTAGGACTTTTGGCTGAGTATTTCGGTATTCATATCACTTTTTGGAATAGAATGGGAATTTTTGTGATTGTCAATACTGCTGTTGTTATGGCAATATCAGCAGACTGGATCAAATCCCAAATACAGCAAAAACGGTATCAAATTCTTTGCAATATTGTGTTTGTATTTGTTGCAGCAGCAGCGATATTAGATGTACTGCTTCGGCACAAAACGGTATGAAAGGCGAAAGGAACACAGCTTTATGGGAAAGCGCCAGAGTAACTTTGAACTGCTGCGTATTATATGTATGTTTTTCATCATGGGAATACACATTGTATCCCAGACTGCGCTTGGAAGTGTAGGGATATCAGATGGGATAAGCTATTATTATCTGACTATTTTGAGTTCAGCGGGAAGGCTTGTATGCAATACTTTTGTGATTGTGGGTGCATGGTTTTTGGTGGATACAGAATTCAGGCCAGAGAGGGCAGTGAATCTGTGGCTGGAAATTTTTTTCTATGCTGTTCCAATTACGATTGTATGTTTGGCTTTTGGATGGCCAAATGCCAGTCTGACAACCTTAATTCAGGCTTTTTTTCCTGTGTTTGGCAGACCTGTGTGGTTTGGCGCAGAATATATTTGTCTTTTGCTCTTAACACCATGGCTCAATCAAATGTTAAAGGAAACTTATATCAAATCGACAAGAAAAGTGGTTATTGTATTTGGTATATTGATAATAGGCTGTGCAACACTTTTTCCAATAGAACATACGACGCCAGCGTTTAGTGAACTGATATGGTTTTGTTTTTTATATCTTTTGACAGGGATGTACAAACGTAAGCAGCTATCAGTGCATCGTATTTTTGAACAGTATAGTTTTTGGTGGTTTTTGTGCTGTTATCTGCTGTTATGTGGATTGAGAATAGCGGCAGATTATTTGGATTTTGGTTTTTTGCGTCAGTTATATGTTTATTACCGCGAACATTATGAGGCACTTCCAGGATTTGTTTGTTCCATCTTTCTCTTTTTGACATTCAAAAACTGGAATGTCAAAAAAAGCAGTGTCATTAATCTGATTTCACGTTCTATGTTTGCGGTTTATATCATTCATCAGACACCGGCATTTTACCGATTCATGTGGAATGGGATATTTCAGGTAGATAAGGCAGTGAAGCAGGAAAATATAATAGGATATTCCCTGATTGTGATGGCGTTGATCTTTTTTATTTGCATTCTTGTGGATATTCTTAGAATTGCGGCAGCAGAAAAATTTGTGTATCCAAGCAGCGGATATCAAAAAATTTGTGATAAAATCAGAGCGTTTTATAAGGATATTATCTGAATGAGCATGGATGAAGTGTTGCTGGATGGATTGTGAATATGCAGAAGTGCTGGAAATTTTTAGTCGAATAGTGTATAGTAGAGAAAAGGCTGTTGTAGAAAAACCAATTTGCAAACCGATTATTATAAGGAAAGGATATCTATTATGCCATTAGTAGATCAGGAACCAATAAAAACAGAGAAAATAGATGGGGTGGTGTTTAACATGTCACCATCGCCAGGATTTATGCACAGTCAGATCAATGGGAATATCTATCATGCGATTAAGACGCAGATCAAAAACAGTGTGTGCCTTGTCACAATAGAAAATCTTGATCTGTATCTGTCAGACGATGAGTATTTGATACCAGATATTATGCTGATTTGTGACAGACAGAGAATAAAAAATGACAAATACAAGGGGGTTCCGCGATTTGTAGCGGAAACGATAAGTCCGCGTACAGCATTTCGCGACAGAACCCTAAAAATGGAAAAATATGCGAAACTGGGCATAGATGAGTATTGGATTGTGTCGCCCAAAGAGCGTTCGGTGGAAGTTTATTATCTTGATGGTGATAAATACCAATTAAATAAATCCTATATTCTTGAAGAGGATGAGAAAGATGAAAATTATAATGCAGATGTGGTATTGGCATTGAAGGCCATGCCAGCAGTTACAATCGGTTTGCAGGAAATCTTTGATATCTGAATGTATGGGTGAGGCAGGTAGAGAAGCAGGAGTTAGGTGCATTTATGAAAAAGATTAAAAAGAGTGCCAAAATTACAATACTTTCCCTTTCATGGCGGGATATTACGTCTCCCAATGCGGGCGGTGCGGAGGTTCATACACATGAAATGCTGCGTCGGGCGGATAAAAGCAAATATAGAATCTACCATCTGTCTACACGGAAAAAAGGACAGCCAGAGCGTGAAGTGATAGATGGTGTGATGTATTTAAGACATGGCAATGCACTTACGGTCATTCTTGCTGCTATGAGATTTTATATGGTAAACAGACATCAGATTGATTTTGTGATTGATCAATGCAATACACATCGTTTTTTTACCCCATTTTGGGTTGCATCAGAAAAGAGAATTTTTTATATTCATCAGCTTACCAAGGAAATTTGGGATTATAGCGCAAAATTTCCGCTTAGTAAGATCGGAAAATTACTGGAGGAAAGCTTTTTGCGTATGAACAGACAGGACCCAGTAATAACGGTGTCTGAGTCTACAAGAAATGAGCTGATTGCGCGCGGATATAACCCAGATAAAATAAAAATTATTTATAATGGCGTATCCTTTGAGCCGTGGACACGGGATAAATGGTGTCTAAAAGAGGAAAAACCTACATTTATCTATGCTGGAAGATATTCGCCCTACAAAGGAATTGAAGTGGCAGTCGAAGCGCTTGCAAAGATCAAAAAAGATTATCCAGAGGCAAGGCTGTGGATAATTGGCAGGAAAAACCAAGAGTATGTAAACAAAAATCTTATGCCAATCTGCAAGGCGAATCATTTGAGCTGGGAGGATGCAACTGGTGAAAATCCAAAAGGAGATATTGTAAGTTGGGGATATGTGACAGAGGAGAAAAAACGGGAATTGCTGAGCAGATCATGGGCGCTTTTATTTCCGTCTATCAGAGAAGGATGGGGAATTCCTGTTACAGAAGCAGGCTGTGTTGGAACTCCCTGTATTGCATTTAATTCGCCGGGGATACGGGAAGCAGTTGACTATGGAAAGGCTGGATATATGTGTGCGGAAAATTCTGTAAATGCATTAGCGCATCAAATGCATCTGGTTATTTCTGACAAAAATGTGTACAATGAGAAGAGAGAACAAGCTTATGTATTTTCACGGCAGTTTGTGTGGGATAAAGCCGGCAAAGCGTTTGATAACTTTATAGAGGAAGAAAATGCTGTGCGCAGAAGTCAAAAGAAATAGACAGGGCAATGCAAAGAGGTGTGGTATGGGGTATTATCAGCTATGATAAAAGGACAAAGGAACATCAATGCATGATTGAGGAGGATTATAAAGAATGAATCAATATCCTTTCATTTCCGTAATTATGCCTGTGTATAATGGGGAAAAAAGAATACACAAATGTCTGGGAAGTATCAAAAAACAGTCATATCCACAAGACAAAATAGAGATAATTATAGTAGATGATGATTCCACTGACAATACTGTGCAGATTGCAAAAGAGCAGTTTGGTGCAAAGATTGTCAGAAACGGAACACACGATCCAGAACGTGGCAAGTCGATAGGAATTGAACATGCAGCAGGCGAATATTTGTTTTTTATTGATGATGACAATATTTTGACCCATAAAACTTGGCTTAAAAACTTGGTTTGCGCAGTGGTGGAGGAAAATTGTGTTGGTGGACAGGCAGCATGGTTTGCATACCGCAAAAAATCGAGTTTGCCGGATAAGTATATGGCACTTTATGGATGCGGAGACCCAGCGATTTTTTATCTGCATCGCAGAGATCATATGATGAAGACAGAAAAGACATGGCACCTTGGTGGAGAAGTCTTAAAACAGACAAAAAAATATTTTAAGATAAAGTTTGACAGCAAATCACTTCCCACCATAGGTTCACAAGGCTTTTTAATCAAAAAAGAGTATGTTCATTTGATAAAATGGCAGCCATTTTTTTACCATATAGATTCCAATCTCGAATTGATAAAACAAGGATATGACAACTATATCATTATGAAAGATACTGTGGTTCACAATCATTCTGTTAATTATAAAGATTTTATGGCAAAAATCAAAAGAAATGCTGCCCAGCTAGGCAGAGACGATCAGTACAGAACCTATTCCTATGATTTGACATTGCCAAAGATGATTCGATTGGGGCTTACATTAGGTACGATGCTAATTCCGTTTGTTGACAGCATACGAGGATTTATAAAGTTTCCAACACTGGCATGGTTTTTACACCCCATAGTGTGTTTTCGGGTTGCTCTAGCCTATACCGGGAATGTGCTCAAAAACAGCGGGGCAGTGAAGAAAATTAAATAATAGAAGGAAGAGAGTTCATAATACAATGAGTAACAGACTGTCAATCATCATATATTCTTGCTGGAAAAACAGAGACATGTGGGAAATTTTTTCACAATTATTCCAGAAGTATTGGAAAAACTGTCCATATCAAGTTTTGCTAGTGACAGATGAATACAATGAAACAGACAAGAAATATGTGTTTACGAAAATTATACAAAATGATGACACTTGGGCAAGAATGATAAAAAAGGCTGTCAAAGCGGCACAGACACCCTATGTCAGCTTGTGGATGGATGATTATCTGCTGTGTGATTATGTGCAGAACAACGATATTGAAAAACAGCTTGAGCGGGCGATAAAGTATCATGCTGCCAACCTGCGTCTCACAGAGTCGCCTGCATGCCATGGACATTGGCAAAGACACAAAAATATAGGATATTATAAAAGAGGCAGGGCATATTCATTTGCTACACAGATAGGCATCTGGGACAGCAGTTTTCTCGAAAATACACTTCAAGATGAGTGGAGCGCATGGGATTTTGAACGAATTGCCTCTTTGGAAAAGGGTGGAAACAAAGCAGAGGACAAACAGCCGCTGCTGGTAGCGCTGGATTATGAATTTCCATATGAAGAAGGCGTGCGCAAGGGCAAATGGATGCAGCAAGGACAAAAACTCTGCCGAAGAAATGGGATAACGATTGACACAAAAGTGCGCCCCGTAATGACCAATATGGAGATGGCAAAGATCTATTTCCAGGGAGCTGTGATTGACTGGAATGCAGATTTGGTGGTGAAGGTGCAGAATTTGCTGGCAGGGTGGAGGAAAAAGTAGGTGTGAAAGAAGTGGATGTGAAAAATAAATGTGAATTAAGCATTATTATTCCTATATATAATGGGAGTCGTTTTTTGAGAGAAACATTAGATAGTGCGTTAAATCAAACATACAAGGAATATGAGCTGATATTAGTAGATGATGGTTCTACAGACGAGACTACACAAATTTGTGATGAGTATGCGGCGAAGGATTCCCGAATTAAGGTTCGGCATCAGAAGAATGGTGGAATGTCAAATGCACGTGATAATGGTTATAAAATGGCGCAAGAGGGAACCTATATAGCATTTCTTGATGCAGATGACATCTTTCATCCAGATATGTTTAAAGATATGATGAAATATGGCACCTCTGATATCGTGTGCGTATGTTTTGAGAATGTTCTGAGTAGTAAAATATTGGAGCATTCATTTCATATAAAGAAGGATAAGGTTGAACATATGAGCGGTAAAACTATGCTTCACAGGTTGTTTGAAAGAGAAAACAATAATGGGGAGATAAGCCGTTTGTGGGGCATGCTCATTAAACGAGACTTTTACGAAAAGATGTTAGGGACGATTCGTGAAGCAGAGAGTATTCTTCCACAAAATTATCTGAATGATATATATTGTGTTCCAAGATTCCTCTTTAATGCGGATACGGTGACATTGCTCAACAATGTATATATCTTTCATAGAATTTCAAAATATACAGACAGCCGTTTGCTAAAACCGAACGCATTGCATTATGAATTGGCATTGGCAAATAAGATGAATATGGAGTATTATACGAAGAAACGATGTAAATTTGCATATGAAGAATCACTCATTGGATTCTATCTTGTGATATTAAAAATATGGTATCAAACAGTTACGCAGGAAGACAATGAAACGACGAGAAAGCAATATATGAATTTAACTCAGAAATATTATGACGAGTATTTTGATGCGCTGAAGAAACTCAAATGCAAATCCATAAGTCGCCGCATAGTGAAAGGGACAATAATTCTTTTTAAATTTAACAAAACAATATGGAAACTTATGATAGGAGATGTCAGATATAAAATCATGTACAGATTTCAACAATAATCCATACTAGGATTCAAATGGAGACTGGACAGTTGTGTGGAGGGTAGCATGATAATTGTTAAGTTAATGGGAGGTATGGGTAATCAGATGTTTCAATTTGCTCTATACAAAGCTCTTTTGGCGCAAGGTAAAGAAGTGAAGCTTGACAGGGCTAAGTTTACCCATATAGATGAAAAAAGGAAGTGCTTTTTAGATTATGGATGTTTTGAACTGAAATATGAATTGTGTACAAAAGCAGAAGCAAGGAACTATGTACTTGGAACTGGCATGGCGGCAAGAGTACTTATGCGACTTCTGGGTGATAAAAGGACTCATTTTTATGAGAAAAATGAATATGAATACGATCCAAATGCAATGCAGCTAACCAAAGGATATCTTGATGGGTTTTGGCAGACGTGGAAATATTTTAAGGATATCGAGCCAGAGATTAAGAGAACTTATCAGTTTATAGATGATTTAACAGGAAGAGATAAATTGTTTGAGGAACAGATAAGTGGCACAAATTCGGTAGCGATTCACGTGCGCAGGGGAGATTATGCCAAACATCAGGATATATATGGAAATATCTGCACGGAAGATTATTATCAAAGGGCGATTGAGCTGATAAATGAAATGGTCAATATGCCGGTATTTTATTTTTTCTCCAATGATATGGAATGGACGAAAAAAGTTTTTGGCGAAAAAAGGAATTATATTTATGTGGAAGGCAACAGTGAGGAGCGGGGATATGTGGATATGCAGTTGATGACTGAATGTAGGCATCAGATTATTGCGAACAGTAGTTTTAGCTGGTGGGCGGCATATTTGAATGACAATCCTGATAAAAAGGTAATCTGCCCAGATAAGTGGGTAAATACAAAGGAAACATCAGATGTGTATTGTGAGGGCTGGATAAAGATCCGAGGAACAGGAAAATGATAATAAAAGAAATGCTCTACAATGATATAAGAAAATATAAAATGAATAAATATATAAAAACTAAATGCAAGTATGAGGTAAATATCAACACAATTGATTGCGCGAGAATTTTATATGTTGTTGTTGCTTTTAATGATGTATCACTGATAAAGTATCAGTTCCGACTGTTGAGACGATTTGTAAAGGAAAAATATTCGTATCTGGTGGCAGACAATTCGAATGATAAAACATCTGCTAATATGATCAGGATGTATTGCATGGAAAATCAAATAGCGTATATTAAACTGCCTGATAATTCATTGAAACTTTCTGATTCCCATGCTGCAGCTTTAAATTGGGTTAGTAGAAATGTACTGTCATCTTTGAAGGAAGTAGAATGGATAGGGTTTATCGATCATGATTGTTTTCCGATCAGGGAAATATCCGTTTATGAGACTGGGCAGATATTTTATGGATTGAGGCAGGAAAGAGGAGAAAAATGGTATTTGTGGCCAGGATTTTGTTTTTTTAAAACTAAGTGTATTGATATCAGTAAGCTGGATTTTAGCTGTACAAATTGGGGAGATACTGGAAGTGCTATGTATGAGACAATATATAACAATGAAACTGGTGACTTGTGTTTTGCGGAATTGAAATACGAACAGATACTTCTAAATGAAAAGGCCAAGTATGTCCAGGAAGGGCAAATTGAAATATTGGATGGAAAATGGTGTCATGTATCAAATGGTTCCAATTGGTTGAGTGTCGAAACCGCAAACAAGATGGATATTGTATATCAGATGTTGGATAAAATTTTGAAGTGAATGGATAACAAATATGATAAAGGCAGCGATATTATATATATGTACAGGAAAGTATGATGTGTTTTGGAAAGATTTTTTTGAGAGTTATGAAAGGAATTTTCTACCAGATACACGGAAAGAATATTTTGTGTTTACGGATGCTGACAAATTATATAAGGAAGACGAATGCGACAGAATTCATAAAATATACCAGGAACGATTGGGATGGCCTGATGATACATTGATGCGTTATCATTTGTTTGATACAATTTTGGAGCAGCTTAGATTATTTGATTATATTTTTTTTATGAATGCAAATTGTAAGTGTGTTGCCAAGATCGGTGAGAAGGAATTTCTGCCTATTGAGAAAGATGTTGTGGTGGTACAGCATCCAGGGGCTTACCGTAAGAAACCTAGGCAATTTACGTATGATAGAAATCCAAAGTCGACCGCTTATATTAAAAGAGGGCATGGGAAGTATTATGTCTGTGGTGGAATAAATGGCGGGAAAGCAGCGGCTTATATTAATTTGATAAAAGAATTAAAAAGAAATATTGATATAGATAAAGAAAATAATATTATAGCCAGGTGGCACGACGAGTCACATATTAATCATTATATTTTGGAACATGATAACTGGATGCTGCTTTCACCATCATATTGTTATGCGGAAAGCTGGAATCTGCCATTTGAGGCAAAGATATTAGTTAGAGATAAAAGTAAATATTTTGATGTGGATACAATGAAGTCTGGCAAGTTTATTGCATTGTTAAAGAAGATCAAAAATGCTATAAAAGCAGTAAATTGGAGGAAAAAATGCCATTTTTGAGTGTGATTGTACCGATTTATAACGCACAGAAATATCTAAAAACATGTCTAAGCAGTATACTTGAACAGACATTCCGAGATTTTGAATTGATCCTTGTGAACGATGGTTCGACAGATCAGAGCAGAGCAATATGTGAGGAATGTGCTGAAAAGAATGACAATGTTATAGTTATAAACAAAAAAAATGGAGGCTTGGTTAGTGCGAGAAAAGCAGGGGTACAAGCAGCACAGGGAAAATATATTGCATATGTGGATGCAGATGATAAAATTGATATAAATATGTATGCAGATATGTGCACAGAAGCATGTAGGGAAGATGTAGATATTGTTATTTGTGATGTTCTTCAGTGGGAGGAGACAGCGGTCTTGAAACTGAATCAGGGGCTTGCAGGAGGGGTTTACAAAACGAAGAAAGATCTTGAAGAAAGACTGTATCCTTGTATGCTGTACAATGGTGGTTTTTATAATTTCGGTCTTCTTCCAGCAATGTGGAATAAGTTATACAAGGCAGACATTATCAGGAAAAATCAGAACCTGGTAGATAATAATATTACAATTGGAGAAGATGCCGCCTGCTCTTATTTTTGCCTTTTAGATGCGGAGTCTGTGTCATATTTGAAGGGGAGATACTATTATTATTATAGAATAAATAATAATTCTATGTGTCATGTGTGGAACAATTCAAGGATATATAGCACAATGGTGCTTTTAAGTGATTTGTTCACACGATTTTCAAGTGACAGGTATGAACATATGCTTGGGCAATACTGGTATTATTTTTGTTATATGTGCACAAATTTAATTTTTGAATATTGTGAGTCAGTAAAGAGATACTATGCCGGTGATAAAATGTATCATGATTTTTCTGTATTGACGGAGACAAAGGAATTCAGAGAATTTCAGGACAAATTTCCCATGTTGGACTTACCGAAGGAAAGGAAGGCAGCGATATTATATTTGACAAAAAAAGGATTTGTTAGTACTATTGTTTTTAGAATGGTTATTTTTGTTAAAAAACTATATGGACATTTGTACAGATTATTGCACTAATGTGTCAGGAGACAGGTAAATGGTAATAATAAAGTTGATGGGTGGTTTGGGTAATCAGATGTTTCAATATGCTTTTGGGAGAACGTTAAGGGAGAATGGAACTGAAATAAAATATGATACATCATATTATAATCATATTCCAGACGGTGACACTTCCAGAACCTGTGAATTAAGTCATATAGTATCCGATCTGCCAACAGCGGGACAACAAGATTTGCGAAAATACCAGAATATTGTTCAAAAAGTTTTGCGGATTATAGATATTTATGCCGGAACAAAACTGTCTGCTGTCAGGATGGAAGAAAATAAAGATTTTGATATAAGCTTTATGGAAGAAAAGGACAAGTATTTGATAGGATACTGGCAAAATGAAGATTATTTCAAAAGAATACGCGAAGAACTGTTAAAGGATTTTGCATTTCCAGTCTGGGAACTAAATGAGGTAAATATTAAATTAAGTCAGGAAATTTCAGAGGCAGAGAATGCAGTTGCTGTACATGTGAGAGGAGGCGACTATTTTTCTGCTAATAATATTAAAATATTCGGGAACATATGCACGGCAGAGTACTATGAACGTGCGTTTAATTATTTTGAAAACAGATATGATAATGTAAAGTTTTTTCTGTTTACAAATGATGTAAAATGGGTGAACAGGAATATTAACATAAAAGAACATGATATTGAGCAGATTGACTGGAACAATGACAGTGCTGGCTGGATTGATATGTATCATATGTCGAAATGCAAACATAATATTATTGCAAATAGTAGTTATAGCTGGTGGGCAGCATGGTTAAACCGGAATAAGGATAAAATAGTCGTGGCACCGGATAAGTGGACAAACAATGATACTTTTTTGCATATTGTACCGGAGGATTGGGTGAGGATAAAATGAAAAACATTAGGAGCTTTCTGGGGGTATTAGACAAATTAAACAAAATTCTGGACCAAAATCAGCGGTTAAGAGGTTTAAAGATATTGTTTTGGATGCTTGTCTCTTCAATGTTTGAGCTTGTTGGAATAGCGGTGATGTCTCCATTTATCAATGCGCTCCTGGAACCAAGGGTATTGATGGAAAATGAGTGGGTGGTTTATACTGCGCAGATATTGGGGGTGGAATCTTATGTGGGATTTCTTGCCATACTGGTAATAGGAGTTATCATAATATATATTGTCAAAAATATATTGCTGATATATTCAAGGGCAGTACAATTGGCATATCAGTGCCAGATTGAGGAAGAACTTTCCCTAACAATGCTCAGGTCATATTTAATGAAGCCTTATTCGTATTATGTGCAGACCAACAGCAGTGATATAAGGCATGGAGCAATTGACGATATATCAAATATTTATAATATTCTGCAGGTAGTCTGTCAGCTGATGGCAGAGAGCCTAACCGTTTTGTTTATTATTATATACATTATACAGCAGGATTGGTTTATGGCGATGGGGATTACAATTGCTGCTGGTTTGACGGTTATAGTGCTTGCTTTAGGATTCAAAAATATATTAAGACTTACAGGCGAGAAACATAGAATACAGGATCTGGCAAGAAGCAGAAATATACTACAGATTTCGCAGGGAATCAAAGATATTTTCGTGATGCAGAGAAAAGAGGCATTTTATGCCAAATACAAAGAATCCTATGATAAATACAGAAAAACCAAGATTACGTATAGTGTTATCGGCGCATGTCCTGAGAGAATTATTGAGACTATTTTTATTGCCAGTATCTGTCTGATTGTATTTCTGCGGATTGGACAGGGTATCGATGCGATGGCGTTTGTTCCACAGTTGGGGGCGCTTGCAGTGGCCGCATATAGGCTTCTTCCATCGATCAACAAGTTTTCCAATGGAATCAATACGATTGTTTTTTATCAACCTTCAGTAGAGGCGGCATACGAAAACATATCTTCAGCAAGAAAAAGTTTTCAGATGGATGCAGGAAAGAAAAAGGAGGAATGCAGCCTCTCTTTTTATGACAGAATTGACATACAGAATATTATGTGGCAGTATGACAGTGCTGAAAGAAAAATACTGGAAAATGCTTCTTTGGAAATAAAAAAAGGAGAGTCAATAGCGATTATAGGGGAGTCGGGTTCAGGAAAGACAACCCTGGCAGATATTTTATTAGGTCTGTATAAGCCTGAAAATGGAAATATTTTAGTTGATGGACAGGATATTTATTGCGATTTGAGACAATGGGCACAAATTATTTCATATGTGCCGCAGTCTGTCTATCTATTGGACGACACAATCAGGGAAAACATTGTATTTGGACAAAGTGAAGCGGATGACGATAAAATATGGGACGCATTGGAACAGGCACAGCTGAAAGATTTTGTGCGGAATCTGCCAGAGGGGTTAGACACCGTAGTTGGAGAATCAGGCATAAGGTTTTCGGGAGGACAGAGGCAGCGTGTTGCTATTGCAAGGGCGTTATATTCCCAGCCAGATATTCTGCTGCTCGACGAAGCTACAGCGGCGCTCGACAATGATACAGAAGCGGCTGTCATGGAAGCCATAGATTCACTCAAAGGCAAAAAAACCTTGATTATTATAGCGCACAGATTGTCTACTATCAAGAACTGTAATAAAGTGTATGAAGTAAAGAAGGGCAGTATTATAGATGTAACAGCGGATTTTGCATAGACGCAGATTTAGAGTATGGGGATAATTGTATGGACAATACAGGGAAGATCGAATTAAAGAGTGTGACGCTTGCAGCTATGACTTCAGTGCGGCTTAAACCAACAATCAAGGCAATGGAATACAGCATGAGAGGGGTAAAATTTGCGGATTCAATTTTGATAACCCATGAAAAGCCTAGTGACCTGCCAGATTCTATTCGATATAAACATATAGACAAAATTGATAATATTGATAAGTTTAACTACAGCATGGTGTATGATTTATATAAATATATTGATACAGAATTTGCGCTGATCATACATTATGACGGATTTGTTGTAAATCCTAGTATGTGGAGTGATGAATTTTTGGAGTATGATTATATAGGCGCTCCTTGGCCGCTTCCACCAGAGGATGATAAAATTACTTATCGTGACATTAATGGAAATCTGTGCCGTGTAGGGAATAGTGTTTCTATAAGAAGCAGACGGCTAATGGAACTGCCGAGTAAAATTAATATGCCATGGGAACCATTTCATGGCTGGTATAACGAAGATGGATATATCTGTTGTAATAACAGGCATATATTTGAACAGTATGGTATGAAATACGCTCCGCTGGAGGTTGCCATTCGTTTTGGGCAGGAAGCGATGCTGCCAGAAGGAGAAGGAATTGAGCCATTTGTTTTCCATAAATGGGAGGGCAGGAACGCTAAATATCCTAATTTCCTGCCTGTCAAGGAGCGGATTAGCCGTTCACTTTATGGAACTGCAGTGGCAATCAAAAAGGCAATTGATAAATAAATTCTGGGAGAAGATAATGCTAGGCGTGGAATTTTTAGATGGGCAAGGTTTAGGAAATCAAATGTTTTGTCTGGCTTCTGTAAAAAGTTTGGCTCTTGATAATGGATATGTGTTTGGAACAGCAAATCAGAGCATGTTTGCACAAAATATCCATAATAAAAAGGGAATGTTTTTTATGGATGTTGATCTGGGAGAGGATATATCTGATATAGCAGGATACAATAAATATCATGAAAAAGAAAAGCGTATATGGATTAAGAATTCGGTTCATGATATAACCCATGGATGCTATATAGCAGGTGAAGATGCGGATTTATTTCATGTCAAAGACAATACAATTGTGTATGGGAATCTTCAGTCAGAAAAGTATTTTACAAGACACAGAGAGGCACTGAAAAATTGGTTTCATGTGAAAAAGGAGTATGAATCATATGAGTATACACAAGATGATTTGTGTATTATGAATATGCGTGGCGGAGAATATATAGGAGCGAAGGAATTGTATCTGGAGAAAGGGTATTGGATACATGCGATGCAGCACATGAAGAAGATAAACAGTGCTATGCGTTTTATGATTGTTACAGAAGATGTAAGAAATGCTGAAAAAATGTTTCCTGATATTCCAGCGTTTCATTTTGATATATGTGGAGATTATGTTACCATAAAGAATGCAAGATATCTCATTGTTTCTAATTCTTCATTTTCGTGTTTTCCAGTATTTACTAGTGAAACCTGTAAGAAAGTTATTGCACCAAAATATTGGGCAAGACATAATGTGTCTACAGGATATTGGTCGTCTGAACAAAATATATATTCTGGATGGAATTATATGGATAGGTCTGGCAATGTATTTACAGCGGAGGAGTGCAGAGAAGAATTACACAAATATAAAGAAACAGACGACTTTAAGGCATTGCAGAACACGGATAAACCGAGTGGGGTGAACTATTTTATACAAGCTGGCTTGTTGAAAATAAAAAGAGGTATGAGGATTGGATAGATAGTTTTTACGAAAGAAAAAGTGAGTATAATAGAGATGAGAAAATCGAAACAATCAGAAGAACGGAATTCAAGTGTTGAGTTGTTAAAGATAATAGCGATATTTTTGATTTTGATTAGTCACGTAATTTGGACGGTAGGGCGTACAAGTGAATATATCGCTTATGATGATTATGTAGTTGATCTTTCTGTAGCAACAACCAATATTCAGCATCTTATAATGATAATGTTATTATATTATTCAGGGGCATTAGGAAATACAGTATTCTTTGTTTGTTCAAGTTGGTTTCTTGTTGATAGTAATAGAGTGAATAAGAAGAAAATGCTGTATATGGCATTGGATGTATGGGTGATATCAGTTATTATATTTATTGCTACATATAGTTTGGGAATAGATAAGATGGATCCATGGGTGATGTTTGTGCAATTATTCCCCAATATATTTGCGAATAATTGGTATATAACCTGTTATTTAATTTTTTATTCAATACACCCTGTTTTAAATGGTATTATTAATAACCTTAATCAGAGAACAATGTTAAGGTGTACACTGGTATTATCTATTTTGTATATATGTTTTAATTTTATTTCAACATTTTTCTTTCCATCTCCAATAATTTTATGGGTGGCAATTTATTTTATAATATCATATATGAAAAGATATCTTAAAGATATATCTGAGAATTTAAAAATAAATAAGATACTTTTCCTCGTAGGATTTATTGGCAATTATGGGCTGATATTGCTTACGAATTTCCTGGGGTTGAAGATAGGATTTTTTCAGAATAAAGTTTTGTATTGGAGTAATAACTGTAATCCGTTTTTGATACTAATGGTTATAGGCCTCTTCAATATCGTTAGAAATATTCATTTTGAGAGTAAAGTAATTAACAATTTATCAAAGTTATCATTACTTATTTATGTTGTTCATGACAATTCTATTTTAAGAACATATTATCGACCCCAAATGTGGCATTATGTATATAATAATTATGGGTATAATAATATTTTGATGTGGACTATTGTATTAGGTATAATAATATTTTTGTTTGGAGTTTGTGCGAGCATATTTTATTATAGGACAATTCGAAATGCTGTCATACACATTGGTAATAAGATTTATTCTAAGGTTACGAAATTCTATTTATATATAGAAAATTTGATGCTAAAAGCACATTGATCTGACTAAAAGTTTTAAAATATACAAAGTGCAGTTATATATGAGAAAGTGAGAAAGAGAGGAATTGCTATGGTATATGATTGTTTCCAGTTTTTTAATGAGTTGGACATTTTAAAAATAAGGATGAATGTGTTGAATGATGTAGTGGATAGATTTGTAATCAGTGAGTCTACTGTAACTTTTTCGGGAAAGAAAAAACCTTTGTATTTTGCGGAGAATCGAGAGAGGTTTTCAGAGTTTGATGATAAGATCGTTCATCAGATTGTGCAGGATACACCAGATGTAGATCCTTTTCAGCGAGATTCTTTTCAGAAGTGCGCGGTTAAACGTCCACTTGAAAAAATGTGTACAGACGATGACATTATTATATTCAGTGATGTTGATGAAATTCCAAATCCGGAAGTCCTTAAAAATATATTTGCCACTATGGATAAAACAAAGATTTATAATATGGCGCAGCGGAACTTTTATTGTTATATGAATGTGGAAGAAAAAAGTGGGAGTCTGTTATCTGTGACAGGAGAGTTTGATAATGTAGACAAACATCAATGGCTTGGAACAAAGGTATGTGCCTATTCTTTGATTCGGGAAAAAAACCTGACTACAGAAGAACTTAGAAATCCTGATAAGAAGGCATATGGGATCAGGGTTGAGAATGGAGGATGGCATTTTGGATATATGGCAAGGCAGAAAGATGAGGATATTAATGATGCAGTGGCATACAAGATTCGCAGTGCTGCGCATCAGGAATTGAATAATCTCGGAACAATGCTGAGATTAAAGGGGCGTATCAAGCGCAATAAGGATTTGTTTGGGAGAAAAACAGATTTTCAAGTCGTTGAAATAGATGAAACATTTCCAGAGTATATCCGCAGTCATTTGGATGAATATGCACATTTGATCAAAACAGAACAATCTTGATAAACTGACGGAAGAGAATGGAGAGTATGATATGATAAAACCAACAGATACCATATTTGTCATCCATAATTTTAATATGGTTCCCAATGATTTGCTAAAATACTGTGAAAATTATGTATTGTATGATGCATCAACAGAGCCAGGCATTACGGATAGACTTGAAGAAGAAGGGATAAAGTATACAAAGATTCAAAATACAGGGCATAATCTTACGACTTATTTTAATTATTTTGCAGATCATTATGATTCGCTTCCAGAGTTTATGTGCTTGCTGAAAGGCAACATACTTGGCAGGCATTGTTCGGCAGAATTTTTTCAAAGGGTATATACAAATAAATATTTTACGTATTTATACGAAGACAAAAATGTGATATTGAAACATGACATTAATTTCCTTGCTATGGAAAATATGTATTTGGAGAAAAATGATTCCTGGTATGTTGGATCGCCAGATCATCCACACAGATATTTTGATAATTTCAACAGATTGCTGCAATTTGTATACCAAGATGCGCCTGTTCCAGAATATTGTATATTTGCGCCAGGGGGCTGTTATATCATATCCAGAGAACAGGTATTGAAAAACAGTAGAGAATTTTATATGAATCTTAATAAAATTATGTCTTATGGGCTGGAACCAAATTTCCCGTCGGAGGCACACCAGATTGAGCGCATGATGCCGGTTATTTTTTCAGCAAATTACAAGGTCAATCCCTGGATGAACAATGAAATTGAATTTGACAAGAAAATCGAAGCTGAGAGATTGATTACAATTGAAAATGACGCAAAGAGAAACAGAGGACAGCTGCGGAAATTTATAGATCGCATACTGGAAAAATAACAACAAGGAAAGGATATGGTGTTTGTAGCAGAATGTGTAAGGTTTCAATATGCATACCAGCATACAACAGTGTGGAAACTGTGAGGACTTTGCTGAAGTCTATAAAAATACAGACCTATAAAGATTATGAGATTATTATAACAGATGATTCAAGCACTTATGAGGTTCAAGAATATATAACTGGTCTTGGCTGCGATAAGATAAAGTATTATAGGAATGAAGAACAGTTGGGAGCAACAAAGAATTGCAACGCCGCAATGTGCAGGGCATCAGGGGAATATATCAAAATGATGCACCATGATGATTGGTTTACGGATTGTGATAGTTTGAAAAAGTTTGTTGGAATGCTTGATGATAATGCTGATGTCGAGATTGCTTTCTCAGGAACCAATCAGGTATGCGGCAAGAGGTCAACTAGTCGGTGTATTGCAGATGATAAGATAAGAGCACTGCAAAAAAACTGCAAGACACTCTATGATGGAAACTGGATTGGAGCGCCAAGCGCAACGATTATACGAAATAATGGATATCTCTTTGACCCAAATTTGAAATGGCTTGTGGATGTGGAACTATATATCAGAATATTGAGGCAAAATCCCAATTTTATATTCACAAAAGAACCGCTCGTTTCTATCGGAGTAGATGATACACAGCTTTCAAGGAGTTGTGAGTATGACAGAAAACTACAGGCAAAAGAATATAAATATGTGTTAAAGAAGTATAAATTTTATAGATATATTGATTGTATATATATGTGTTTAAAGATATGGGTATTGTATTTAAAAGCAAGGATATTACATTTGAACTAGTACATCAAATATTAAGTAATCAGTAGTATAAGATAAACATAGTATGCACAATACAGTGAATAGATATGGCGGGTGTGAAGTTATATGTTATCAGCAATAAAAAACATAAGGTATTTGTATATTAGAATAGTTCTGGCTCTTCTGGTTTTAGCAGCAGGGGGGGGTTTTGTGCTGACAGATCATAACTTTGATACGGACTATAATAAGGCAGGAACATTTACAGATATTAAGGTACTGCAGATGCAGAATGGTGATGTAATTAAACAGGAAGTGAGATTTGATCATACAACGGTTCACAGTATTGGAGTCAGTGTGGTAAATAGAACAAATGTATGCGATGGGATTATCGAAATTTCTCTTATAGATGACAATGGCAATGAGGTATGGTCAGAGAAAACCAGTGCATCTGATTTTAAACTTCAAAAGGTCAAGTGGTACAGGGTAAAATCAGAGGTGGATGTTGAGCAGTCATATCTGTTGTATATTTCAGCAGTTGAGCTTGACGGATTGATTCAATTTGCAGGGCTTGCTTCTGAGGACAGCGCTGAAGGTGCAGACAGCATGGTGTTGCTCAATAATGAGCAACAGGAAGAAAAGTCTTTATTTGTTGAGATGGCATATTCCAGAAAACTTGATAAAATATCACGAGTTATCATATTGGTATGGACAATTGTTATAATATGTCATATATGTGGATTCGAGCTATTGTATGTGAATAAGAGAAGAGGAGTGATTACTGTCTTCTCGATGGTTAATTTAGCGGTAATTTGTGCTTACATGAGGCTCAAGATCAATTTTGAAAACAAAATAAATTATAAAATTTTTGCAGGGATCATCTTTTTGATTGCTGTGGCAATCATATTAGCAATCGTGATGCTGCTTAAAGGATGTAAAAAAGTCGAGCTGTATTTTATTTTATATGCAGCTTTATTTGGTATTTTGTATTCAATACTTCTGCCTCCATTTTCAGCACCAGATGAGGATCGGCATTATTTAGTTGCATACAGAATATCCAATGCTATTATGATGCAAAAAATAAATGATCCCATAGGGTATATATATATGCGGCAATGTGATACAGGTGAACGCATAATACCTGTAAACAATCAGCAAGTTATAGATAATTTAACTGAACTTTTAAGTTGGGGTAATGATGAGTCAAAGGATGTAATATCATCTAAGATTGCATATAATCTTAAAGTTCCAATAACTTTGTACATTCCACAGGCTTTGGGAATAACTATGGGAAGGATATTGCGGGTTGGCAATGTCCAGTTAGTCTATTGCGGGCGGCTTATGAATTTATTGTTTTTTGTGGCAATTACCGCAATGGCAATAAGGCTCATACCTTATGGAAAATGGATTATATTTGCTATTTGTCAGATTCCAATAGTAATGGAACTTGTTACATCCTATTCTTATGATACGATTATATTGGCAATGACTTTTTTGATTGTGGCATATATATTAAAGTTAACGGAGCAAAAAGAGTCAGCATCAAAGAAGCAGTTGTGGTGGTTTGCAATCATATGTATTATATATGCACCACTAAAACCGGTATATATACCTGTAATTGCCATAATGTTTATGATTCCCAATAAAAAAATAAATGTTTCTTTGCGGAAAAGTGTATTGTATAAAGCAGGGGTTTTTTTTGCGGCATTGGTAATGACAGTGGGAGTATATAAATATTCTGTTTTTAATACAATATCAGTAGCAAACGAAAGAACACAAAAGCGTGTTGTCAATATTCAGACTAATGAATGGGCAACAACTCTGGAAGAGGCATTGCAGATTGAGGATCAAGCTCATTATGCGCATCCTAATTTAAATTATTTGATAGAAAATCCATTCGATATCATTGAAAGTTATGCCGGGGCACTAATTAATCTGGGAGATGAATTGTTATTATCAATGTTTGGAAAGTATTTGAGTTGGTATGATGTTGTGCTGCCTACGTTTATAGCAATATTTGTGATGGGATATATCTATCTGTCGTTCACATATGAGGATTATAGTATTATTCCAAGTATGAATTTTATCAGGCGATGTTGGGTGGTATTTATGATATTTGGAATTTGTGTTGCTGTATTGTTAACATTTTATTTGCAGGTGACTGTTCTTGGCAGGAAAATGATATATGGAGTGCAGGGAAGATATTTTATACCTGCTCTTATACCAGTCGTTTTTCTACTACGGGGAAGACATAAAAAAGATTGTGATTCCGATTGTAATATAGTGATGATGGCATCCATTATAAATATAATTGTGATGATGGAAATCTGTAGTACAACATGGTATTGATGATAGCGTGATAGTGAGTAAAAATACCATGCCCGCGTGAAAGGATAGCGTTATGGTGAAGATATATTCAAAACGGTTTTTTCCCATGATAAAAATTATATGCGTTGTGGCAATTGTTTTTCTTATGTTGGGATTTTATCCTTTTCATATTATTCCATCGGCAAATATCAGATATATGCCTGATGGAACATTCGAGTGGAAAAATGTAGAAGTTATTCAAATCGATGAAAAGAATGAGATAAGCCAGGAGTTTAGGCCGCAAAGGGTAACAAAAATTGAAACAATAAGTATTGTAATAGAAAGTATTATGGAACCAGATAATAGTACTTTAAGTATATCTGTTCAGGGGATGGAACAGCATACAGAGGGTATTATTACAAACATAGATTTGTCGAAAATCGAATGCAGAAAAAGACAAGTATTTCCAGTAAAAACGCCGAAACTTGATAAAAATGAGACTTGTAGCCTGTCAATAAAAGTGACTGGTAACGCAACAGTTCAGGTTTATTTTGTAGATGTGAATGCAGAAAATTATTTTGGCAAAACATATATTGACGGGGAGGAATATGCGGGTAAGCTTTTGGCTGAACTGCATACTACAGAGTATGCAAGCAGAGATATTGGAATATATGTATGGCTTATTGGTATTCTTTTTGTTGCTATCATAGTGATTCCATGGAAAAAGACAGGATTTTTTTATTTACGATTTTTCATTATTGCTGATGGTTCATTACTATTTTTGGTAATGAGTTATTATCAGAAAGTTTGTCAGGAGAATAGGGATATTTCTGAACTGAAAAAGTTGTATTTAGGTTTTGCTGTTATAGCAATGTTAGTATTGTTCATACATGCATATATTTATACGAAAAAAATGAGAAAAAGAGTAGAAAAGTGTTTTGTTGTATCTGTGATAGGATGGGGTATTATATATTTGTTATTGATGCCGCCATATTCTTATCCAGATGAGCCTACACATTATGCGCAAGCAAATGCATATGTGAATAAAATAATGGGACATGAGGTACGGGATGAAACTGGACAAATATATCTTAGAACGGAGGAACTTATTGATGTAGTTAGTTTTCCGGATTCAGAAACCCTGACAAATTATTATGATGGATGCTTTGCAGGCAATGTTAAGTCGGGATATGGAACCATGAACATTGTAAATGGAAAAGGCCTAAGCAGAGCTTCCATAGTTTGCTATATTCCATTTGAAATAGGAATTTTACTTGCAAGAGTAATGGAATTGAACTACGTCTGGAGCTTTACGCTTTCAAATATAATTGGGCTTATATGTTATACAGTAATAATCTATATAGCAATATGTCTCATGCCAATGGGAAAATGGATATTGTTTCTGATAGCGCAGTTTCCGCTGGCCTTAAGTTTGGCAACATCATTCACTTACGATTTAATAAATTATTCTTTTCTGACTCTGTTTTTTGCATTATTTTGCAGAGAGATATATAATGAAACACAGATTACATGGAAACGTATGCTTACGTTTATTATTTTAGGAATTATAGTATTTCCAATAAAATATGCCTATTTTCCTTTTACTTTGTTTATTGTGTTGATTCCAGGGAAAAAGTTTAACTGTACACATACAGGTATTATCAAGGCGGTTTTAGTTACATTGTGTCTTGTAGCTACATTTAGTGATAAAACTGTTATGTCCCATATGATGAGAAGTGAATCTGTGCAGGAAAAAAAAGTATCCCAAGCGGAAATATTTGACGTTAGAGGATTATATGAAGTCAAAGAAGGTAGTTGGTATAGCAAAGACGAAATTATAGGAGACAAGGGGAATCTTTTCAAATACACATATAACACTTTTTTTAAACATTTGGATTATTATTGGAATGGAATGATTGGAATGAGAATAGGCTGGGGCGATTCATTTATTCCTGATTACGTTTATAATATATGGTGGATTCTTATCTTGTTTGCAATTATTGGTTCAAGAGAAGAAAGCGTTATACTATGTAGAAATATTAGGATTGGGATATTTATAATTTGTGCTTTAAGTTTTGCAGCGGTGTATTTGGCGATGCTTTTATTCTCAACACCTGTAGGATATACAGATTGTCCATCTGTAGGAGCAAGATATATTTTACCACTTTTGTTTCCTGTTTGTATTGCTTTGCGTGGAAATAAAGTAACAATTGCAGGGGGAGTATCAGATGAACTATTTGTTTTGGGAGCGGATATATGTCAAATATTAGGAGTAGTATATATGTTTTCTGGTTATTTGGCAAGATGATTTGCTGTGTTCAAAGAGTAAAAATATTTAGTAGAAATCTGATGGAGAGAAAAATGAAGACGTTGATAATCATACCAGCATACAAAGAGGCAGATAATATCGAAAGGCTTGTGGATAATATAATATTAAATCATCCAAGCTATGATTATATTATAATAAACGATGGTTCGCATGATGCTACAAGGAGTATATGCCAGAAAAGAGGATATAATTTTATTGATTTGCCCATTAACCTAGGTATTGGTGGTGCGGTGCAGACAGGTTATAAGTATGCTGAGAGAATAGGTTATGATGTTGCGGTTCAGATAGATGGTGATGGACAACATGATGTAAAACATCTTGATAAAGTCATTGCACCATTGCAAGATGGACATGCAGATATTGTAATTGGTTCAAGGTTTATAGAAAAGAAAGGATTTCAATCCTCATCTGCACGCAGATTTGGAATACATTTTCTAAGTAGGCTGATATGGTTATGTACAGGCAAAAAAATATTGGATGTCACGAGTGGTTATCGCGCTGTAAACCGAAAATTTATAGAGATTTATGCGGAGAATTATCCTAATGATTATCCAGAACCAGAGGCAATTGTGGAAGCGGTAATGCATAAAGGAACTATTATAGAAGTTCCAGTTGTGATGAAAGAACGACAGACGGGAACTAGTTCGATTCAGTCATGGAAATCTGCTTATTATATGATAAAGGTTACACTTGCGATATTGGTATGCAGAATCAGTTTTGGAATAAGGAGATGAGATAATGCTTCCAATGAATTTAAGAATTACATTAATAGTTGCATTATGTTGCTATTTCATTTTGATACTATATTTTTTGAAAAAGAGAGCACTTGAATTAAAGTATACATTACTCTGGTTACTTGCAGGCGTAGTAATGGGTCTGACAGTTGTTTTTCCAAAGCTTTTATTGCATATTACAAAGTTTTTGGGAATTGTAAGCCTTATGAATGGATTATATGTTCTTTGTATTGGTTTTATTATTATTATTTTGATGGCTTTGACGTCCATTGTTTCAAAACAAACAATGAAAATAAGAGTTCTGGTACAAGAAAATGCTATGCTCGAAAAAAGACTCAGGGAAATGGAGGAGGAGTTTATTAGTGGCAACAAGAGTATCGTTGATTCTGACAAGTTATAATTGTAAAGATAATATAGTGCGTACTTTAAAAAGTATAGAAATGCAAGATTATCCTAACATAGAGATTGTAATTATTGATGGGTTGTCTGTAGATGGAACAGTAGATATTATAAAACACTATAAGAATGCAACAAAACATATATGTCATTGGATATCAGAAAAGGATAATGGTTTATATGATGCTATGAACAAGGGATTAAATATAGCATCTGGGGATATTTTAGCTTTTTTTAACGATTTGTTTTTAACGCCGAATGCAGTTTCTTTAATGGTAAATGCGATTGAGAGTGGGAATTATGATGGAGCGCATGCAGACTTAATATATGCTGAAGATAATAAAGTGAAACGATATTGGAGAATGGGAGAGGGAAACATCCGAAGTGGTTGGATGCCAGGGCATCCTACTCTATATTTGAAAAGACAAATATATGAAAAATATGGGAAGTATGATACAAAATATAAGTGTTCCGCAGATTATGAATTTATGGTAAGAATATTAAAGGATAAGAATGTTAGGCTTTCCTATGTTCCGCATACGATTGTGAGGATGTTTTATGGAGGGACAAGTACAAACAGTGTAGGAAGTTATTGGGTTTCTATTAAGGAATCATACAAGGCTCTTCAACATTATCATATTAGATATGCAGCATGGATAATATTTAGAAGAACACTGAAAGTATTTGTTCAGTTTTTTAAAGCACATAAATATAAGGGAGAGTTTAACCAATGCAACCGTCAGTTTCTATAATTATTCCATTATATAATGGCGAACAATATATTTATCAATGTCTGGAAAGTATAAGAAAACAAAAATATCAGAACTTGGAAATTATTATTGTGAATGATGGTTCAATAGATCATTCAATCGAAAAAATTAATAGCTATAATCAACGATATAAAAAAGAACTAACTATCAAAATAATCAATCAAAAAAACCAGGGACAGGGAGCATCTAGAAATGTAGGCATAGTTAATGCACATGGTAAATATATGATGTTTATAGATCAAGACGATACTTTGGCAGATGGAATTATAGATAAAATGGTTATTAAAGCAGAGAAGAGAAATTCAGACATTGTAGAAGCAGGATATCGGCGAGTGAGACAAGATGGAAAAATTACAGTAGAGGTTGCACTTAAAAATACAGCATGGTCTAAGTACAAGATAGTAGCACCATGGTCAAAATTATATAGAACAGATTTTGTTATTAGAAATAATGCCAGATTTCTTCCTGTAGTATTAGGTGAAGATGTATATTTTTTGATGCAGTTATATAGTTTTGGGCCTAGAGTGGATTTTTTGGAAGAAATAGGTTATAATTGGTTAAATAATGTGGAATCTGTATCCAATACTACCTACAAAAAAATTGGCAAGGAAACATCGCTTCTTCCGTTATATGATATGCTTGAATGTTTAGAGCAGAAGGAGAACCTGAAGAAAGATAGATTGTATGAATACTTCCTAATAAAGACAGCAATTTGGAATATATTGTATACACTAAAAAATAATAATTATAATATCGTACAGAATAATAGTAGACAGATATGGATTTGGTTTGATAAGCATTTTGAAGATTACACAAAAAACTCGTACATTCAAATAACAAAACCTGAAGGGGAAAGCTTAAAAATTCGTTTGGTAGTTTGGGGATATATGATGATTAAAAAAATGGGTCTTGAACAATTATTCTTATGTATTTTTAGTAAAAAGAGGAAGAATTAATAAAGAAATATATGATATATTTATACACTTTTAGAGGAATTTTAGAATGTTAACCAGATCTAGAGAAGAAATCACTATATTGTTTGAGAATTAAGAGGAAATTGGTTAATGAATGAAAAAGAAATTATTGAGAAGATTAATAAAGACTATCTTGAAGTTTGTCAGTCTCAAAAATATAAGTTAGGTGACTTGCTTTTTGGTGTTTTAGATGGAATAAAATCGTTTGATATAATGAAGTGTTATAATAATTTGAACCTTCTGGTACAAGGAATACGACTGCAAAGTTATAATACATCAAAACTGGAACGTTATATTGAACAGAAGAGAGATTATGATGTTATAATTCCTAGAACAGCTGTGTATATGGCTTTATTTGGTGGATATGATAAAGTACCAGAACCGGTTATTGTATCTGATAATTGTGATTATTATATATTTACGGATCAAAGTATAGATATAGATTCTGTCTGGAGAGTTATTAATCTTTCCTCAGAACAAAATTGCAGATTAGAAAAAATGTCCAATGTGGAAAAAAACAGATTTTTTAAAATGTTAGGATATCAATATTTCAAGGAGTATGAGTATAGTATTTATATTGATGCAAATATGGAAATCTATTGTGATTTGTCACAACTGGATGTGTATGCTGACACAGTAAGTGGTATTGCGATGTACAATCACCCGACAAGAGGATGTATATATGACGAGGCTAAGGCATGTGTCATTATGGGAAAGGCAAAGAAGAAAGATGTGAAAGTGCAGATGGCAAGATACTATAAACAAGGAATGCCCAAACATTATGGTATTTGTGAATGTAATGTAATTGTTCGGCAGACAGCAAATAAAATGTGTAAGAAACTTATGAGTGAGTGGTGGACAGAGTTTCAAAAAAGTACTGTAAAACGCGATCAGATTGTATTCCCATATATATTATGGAAAAATGGTATAGATATACATGAAATAGGTTGTCTTGGTGAAAATGTAGATCGAGATGGCAAATTCAGAAGAAAGACACATATATGAAATAATAAGTACAAGATGTATAATAAATGATTCTCAAATATTTTGTAAAACATTACAGGAAATAAATTTGGGGATACAAATCTATTGTATGTGAAATTAGTGGACAACTATAAAGTAAGGGAGTATACTAAAAAAGTTGAAAAAGCAGTTATGGAAAAATTCAGTTATTATAAAAGTTTCTTTATGCATGGAATATAGAAACTTGTCTGACATGTGTTAATACTAATTGAAAGGAACAGGAATATATATATGAGAAAATTGGTGAATCAGGTTCTTAAAATTCCATATGGGATATTTAATTTTCTTGCATACAGGGGATTTTTTAATTGG